>Ga0224513_10000614_pt1 | contig 13774 bp, 15 predicted proteins | sample SF_May12_sed_USG_5_FD_169109 | JGI IMG/M metagenome (GOLD analysis project Ga0224513, IMG submission 169109) | Sediment microbial communities from San Francisco Bay, California, United States - SF_May12_sed_USGS_21 | ecosystem: Environmental > Aquatic > Marine > Sediment | place: USA... | reverse complement strand
TCAGACCGCAATGGCCCTGCTGTACCGCCGAACGGTATTTTTCCGATGTAGGCTCGTCAATATCAAGCAATCGGTGTCCGTAAGGACCCGCGCACGAACAACCCGCACGCGACTGGATACCGAACAAGTCATTCAGCAACACGGTCAACAACTTGTGGTGCAGGTACTTGCCGCTGGCATCCTTGATATTGAAGGAAATAATCCCAACCCTGCTTCCCGGGTCCGGGTTGCCAAGTACCTCGATATTCTCGCTGTTTCCCCAACGCCGCAAGGCACGATTGGTAAACTCGAGTTCGCGTTCGTGAATAACATCGTGACCAACTCTGTCCTTGACCTGGAAAACAAGGCCGGCCTTCAATGTCTGCAACACACCCGGCGTACCGGCTTTTTCACGTTCTTCGATGCGCGAAATGAAATCCTGGTCTGTCATGCCAACGTAGTCGACCGTGCCTCCCGCACTCACGCTGGGCGGCAGATCCCGGTCGTAAATTCGTTCGTTGAATACAAGCACGCCACTCGATCCCGGGCCACCGAGGAACTTGTGCGGCGAAATGAATATCGCATCGATGCTCGGATCATCACCGTCAAACTCGGGCTCCGGATTCATATCGATAGCGACGTACGGCGCGCACGCGGCAAAATCGAAACAGGCCAGCGCGTCGTACTTGTGCAACAAGCCGGCGATCTTGCGAACATCAGACCGAATCCCGGTGACGTTCGATGCAGCCGAGAAGGAACCAATGCGCTTGCGATTCTGGTAGCGCGGATCCTGCAGAAGTTCTTCAAGGTGTGCGAGATCAACATGGCCGGACGCATCCAGTTGCACCTGTACCGTAGTAGCGAGCGACTGTCGCCACGAAATCTCGTTCGAATGATGCTCGTACGGGCCGATAAAGACCACGGGTTGCGTCGCCTTGAGTATATCGTCATCCAGCATATCGCCCAGGTTTTTGCGCGTGGCCGGTGCGAGCGTGACGCCTATGATCTGCTGCAGCTTGTCGATCGCGCCCGTAGCGCCCGTACCGCAGGCGATAAGCCGGCCTTGCGGCCCCGCATTGACGGACGTCTTGATGGCTTCCTCAGCCTCATGCAGCAGCTGACTCATGCTGCGGCCCGTGATGTCGTCCTCGGTGTGAGTGTTCGCGTAAACGCGCTGCAGACCCTGCAGGTACGACTCTACGAATCGCAGACAGCGGCCCGATGCGGTGTAGTCGCAATACACCATGAGGCGTTCGCCAAATGGCGTTTGAAAAGTAGAATCCACACCAACGATTTGTTGGCGCAAGAATGCCGGATCGAGTTGTTCTGTGCTCATGTATTGCGACCTGAAAGCTGCTATTCAAAAAGATCGGATGATTACCCTGACGCCATGCGGCAGGATCACCAACCTCAGCGTATTATGCCTGATACTGGCAATCGATTAGGATGTGAGAATGGCGAAGAAGCTCAAGAACGAAAAGGCACTGCTGGCCGAGGCATTGAGGATAATCCTCGATGACGCCGTCCAACGCGGTGTCGTCGAGCTCGAACCAACCGACTCCCATGACCTCAAGATCGAGTTTGCTTACCGCCTGTTGATTCACGACAAGGCCATCGCGCCACTGCCGGCGGACAAGATCTCGCTCCCCAATATGCGGCACAGGCTGGCCATGTGGGTGACACACAAGTTGCCACCCGACCATGATCTGCTGAAATAGTACTTTGGCCTACTGCGCTTCGAGCGTGACCTCAATAGAGTTCGCGATTGCGCTTGGTACGCCTACGTTTGCGGTGAACGCCCTGTAACCGGAATCCCAGAAGTAGAGCTGCATGCGCCACATCTGGCCGTAGTGCAGTACGAGCGTCTGGCCGCCTTCCTTTATGACCAGGATATCCGTTGGCAGAGCTGCAACATGGTCAACGCCGGGATACGGTGATCCATCGCTTTTGCCTTCGCTCCGGAAGCGAGAATTGATGCGCACCATCTTGTCTTCAATGTAGGGATTCGTCACACCGATATACACCGCGTCATCTCGCAGCTTGATCGCGGCAACCTGTTCCCACCCCGTGGAGTCGTCGATACCGGAAACAGTGCTGTTGGCCAATGCCATCTTGACGTTGCCAACCACGGTATCGAAGTTCTCGACGGAGTCCTCGGTAATCAGCAACTGGCTTTTCTCGAACGTACGAAATTTCGCCATCATGCGCGCCGGTCCGTCGCCCTTGAACTTTTTGTAGTGCTTCTCCTTGCGCACAGGTTCCTGCTGCTCGGCCACAGCCTCGCCAGGAACTGCAGCAACAAGCTGGCGAATCTCGTCGGAGACACCGCGCGCCGCCGTAAGCAACGCATCGTAGTTAGTAGAATTGGCGTAGAACACCATGGCATGTGCGACCGGATTCGCCATGTTGATGTACGTCTGCTGCTCGTCGCCGCTCGTGTACACGGCCAGGCGCAGGATCTGCGCCGATATCGTTCGCGCTGACTCATCCTTTGCCGCGTCTGCATAGGCAGGTGAGGTCAGGACATACACGCGCGCACGATGCTTGTCTTCCGGCACGCGCACATCGTGTGTCGCATGCAGTACGAGTCCGGACGTAGCAAACGCCGCCTCTACAGCTGCCGTGGTTTCATCGAAGGACACCGTTGAAACATGGATTGCTTCGAAGATGCCGATTTTTTCATCTGCCGCAAACGAAAGCGGCGCTGAAATCAGCGCCGCAATCATGATTACGGCCATCCATAGTCTGGCCTTCATGTTTTGCTCCTAGAAGCTGTATGCGATCTCAAACTCGAGCTGACTCATCTTGAGCTCGATCATCTGCGGAGACATGAAATCGGGGCCCGGATCGAAAGCACTTGGACCGGTTACGGATTTCTCTGGTGCGTACATGAACGAGAAGTGCCACACACCGCCACTGGCCGCCTGCCGAGTCAAACCGAATGTGATGTGTTGCTCCATGACACCGGGCGCGAGAATATTGAACAGCACGTCGGCTTCCTGAATCGGCTGCTCGCCGTAGCTATAGCCAAATCGCCAGGTGCTGGTCTCGTCCCGTCGCCATTCGAATCCGATCTTGTAGGTCGTCATGTCTTCCCAACCGAAGCCGGCACCGTTGGCGCCGCCGAGACAGCTCTCTATGTCCGTGCCGCCAGGTACCGCCGGGCAGGAGAAGAGGTTTGCCATCGGGTTGCCAACCGAGTCGACGTCATCAAACGCCGTATTTTCGATATCGAAGTTGATGCGCAGTGAATCGCTCGCAACAAATGACACGCCAGCCTTTATACTTGCGGGAATGTCGAAGCCGCCGGCTTCGGCGTAAAGGTCCGCGTAGTCATCGAACTCGCCCATCGATATCTTTGACGTATAGGACAGACCGACGCTGAAAGCATCGCTAATGCCCCACCAGAGGCCTGCGGCGAAACCGAAGCCGGTGGACAAGTCGTGGCCGTTGTCGCTCAACGCCGTCGGGATGGTGCACGCGCCCGTGTTCGGATCGAATGTCGATACGCAGGTCTTGCTGACTGCCTGGAAGGTCTGAACGCCTTTCGCTTCGAACGACTGGATTGCGAAAACCGGCCCGATGCCCCAGGCGAAGTTGTCGCCGGCTTTGGCCGCGTAATTGACCGTCAGGAATGCCTGCGAAAGGTCGACACCCGCTACGCCTGCACAATAAGGACCCGGACCCGTTGCCGGCGGCTCGGCGAGCTGCGGATTACCGCCACAAAAATAGGAAGTCGCCGAGATATTGGAGTCATCCCAGTCGGTGTTCATGCCGCCGCGGCCGTAAAAAGCAGCCGTAATATTGCCGTCGTTGGCAAGACTCCAGTTTTTGGCTATGTAGGGTATCGGGAAATACTCGCTACTACTGTCATATTCACCCGGCGCAATCGTATGCGATGGTAGGAATACGTTGTTGTCAGGGTCGATGGGAATTAGGGCGCCGTTCAGCTGGCTTGGGCCTGCGACAAAGCTGCGCCGCGGGCTGAAGATCGAAAGGCCCGCTTCCCACCGATCGCTCGCAAATACGCCAAGCGCAGGATTTGATGCGCTCATGATTGCGCCCATGTCTGCATTGGAGCCGATGCCGGTACCAGCCATGCCCTTCGAGGCCGTGCCTACGCCATGTGTGAAATAACCATTCGTAGCCATAGCAGCGCTGCTGAAAGCGAATAACCCTGTCGCCAATAGTGCAGCCGTGACTCTTCGTCCTGACTTGTTCATCATTTTTCTCCCTGCGTTTTGCAGAATACTTCGTGTAGCGTGTTCATTACTTTAGGAGCATCGTCACCCGCCAACGAGTAGCTGACCGATTGCGCATGCTTCCGGGCCTTAACAATTCGTTCTCGCCGCAGTACGGCGAGATGCTGAGATAATGCGGACTGACTCAAGCCGAGAGACTGTTGCAACTCGCTGACGGTCTTTTCGCCCTCCGCCAACTTGCAGAGGATCAGCAGACGCCACTCATTCGCCATTGCCTTGAGGAGTTCTACCGCGTGTGCCGCCACATCGTGAAGCTCGTTGAGCCTCTCGATATCCTCGGGCGCAGTCTCGATCGCCTCATCACTCATCAGGAGCAGCCGCCGAAGCCCTCTGATTCCATCTTGGCTTCGTAAGGACCTGCGACCTCACTGCCCAAGACCAGGCCACCTTTTACGGAATCCCAGTCATCAGGTTTCAAGATCGCCAGCCAGCCTCTGTCGTAAGGATCATCATTGGCTATGCTCGGGTCGGCTACCAGGTCATCGTTGACACCAACGACTTCTCCACCTGCCGCCGACTTGGCCGGCCCCACCCATTTGCCGGATTCGAGTGTGCCGCAGGACTTGCCCGCACGAACGCTACGCCCGACTTTTTTGGGCGTGTAGGCAACAAGTTTGCCAGCCATGGCGGTCGCAACCGCTGTCATGCCAATCTTGACCGTGCCATCGCCCATCTCTGTGAACCAGATATGGTTGTCGACGTCGTAAAGCAGTTCGTCGGGCAGGTTACATCCCCTTACAGATGGCATACCTATGCCTCCTCTTGTGTTGTTGTCTCAATATCGCCGGCCGATCGGATCGGCTTCGACGAGCAGCAAAACTCGCCCAGTCCAGCAACCTGTAATTTGCCAGAAATGAACAGATACAGGTGCTTAGATACCAAGCCCATCATGCTTAAGCGATTCGTAATATCCGAATGTTCGGGCTGCATGGTAACGAGGTTGTAGTGGTACACGACCTCGCGGCAGGTCTCGCGACAGGCGTTGAAGCTTGGATCGCCTTTTGCACCCTGCCTGTGCAGTGCCAGTAGCCTGAAGCCCTCGCGCTCATCCCGGGTAGGTGTTTCCCCACGCGCGGCCACCCAATGTTCCACGACTTCCTCGCTGGCCAGAAGCAGATCCTCAGCTGCCGCGCCGAAGTTGCTGGCGGGTGGTGGCGCGTCAAAGACGGCCTCGAGTTCTGCCAGGCTCCTCATCCGAGGCCTTTTTCCTTGAGAAACTTCATCGAGTCAGACACGTTTTCGTGCACGCCGACTTTTTTCGCTTTGAGGCCCAGTGCCATGCCGAGCAACTGGGTGAAATAGAGGATCTTTATATCGACCTTTTCCCCCAGCGTCTTCTCAGCCCGAATCTGGTGCATTTCGAGCCCGGAGTGGCAGGTGGGGCATTCCGTCGCGATGACATCTGCGCCCGACAATTTGGCCGCTTTGAGAATATTCAGCACGAGCTTCGTCGAGGTGTCACTATCCGAAAGCGTGTGGGCGCCACCGCAGCATGCGGTCTTGAGCGGAAAATCAACGTTTTCAGCGCCAGCGGCGGCCAGCAGATCATCCATGAAGTGCGGCTTGGACGTCGACTCACTGCCCGGTCCCTGATCTTTTTCGGGAAAGATATGGCGTGGCCGCGTGTACATGCAGCCGTAGTAGTTCGCAACCTTGATGCCGCTCAGCGAATTCTTGACGCGCTCAGCCAGGCCTTCCTCGCCGATCGAGTCCTTTATCCAGTCGAGCGCGTGAATGGTCTCGACCTGGCCGGACTCGTAAGTCTTGTGCCCCGCTTTCTTTGACAGGCGATCAACGACTTCGACGGATTCCTCGTCGTTCGCCAGATCGTATTCAGCCTTCTTGAGGTTGTGATAACAGCCATTACATGGCGCCATGACAACATCCATATCCATCTCGTTCGCCGCGGTCGACATGACCCGCGATGACAGATACGTCTGGATTTTCGGGTCGATGTTCTTGACCTCCATCGCGCCGCAGCAATTCCAGTCCTTGACCTCGACGAGATCGAGACCGAGTTTCTTGCCCACAGCCTTCGTGGAGCGATTGTAAGCGTGGCCGGTTCCCTCGAGCGCGCAGCCCGGATAGTAGGCGACCTTCTTGTATTTGTCTTTCGTAGTCATCAGGTTCCTCGTCAGGCAGCCACGTCTTGCTTGGCCGTTTCAACCAGTTCGGCAAGACTCAGTGCCTGCGCCTGTTTCTCTTCTTGTTCGTCGATGTATTCCTCGAGCGCCGCCGATGCCCTCGACCAGTCGCTGGTCCTTGGTGCGAACAGGGTCGCAAGACCCATGCGCGTCAGCAGGCTGACAGGCAGGCCCTTCAGCATGCGCTTGACCATCTCAACCATCCACGGCTGCATGAGCGCTTGTCCGGTTCTGGAGAAGAAGCGTCGTATAGTTCGGCTTTCTTCGATCTTGCCTGTCTTGACAATCTGCTCTGTGAAAACCTCGTCAAAATGCATCGAGGGCGATTTTGTCGTGTGCCCCTTTTTCTCGAGCCAGTGCGCGGTCGCTTTCATAACACCCTCGGGGAACACGTCGCGAGGACAGGCATACGTGCACTTGTTGCACGATACGCATTGCCAGATGATGTCTTTGTCGCGCAGCAATTCCGACTCATAGCCCATGCGGATCAGGTAGATCCAGTAGCGCGGGTTGAAGTCGGGGTTGATCGCATTGACCGTGCACGAGTTGGTGCAGGAGCCACACTGCCAGCAGCGATGAATGTGTTCGCCACCCGGCAACGCCGCGATCTCTTCTTCCATGCTTTCGTTGTAATCCTTAACAACCCGGGTCTCAATGAACGTGCTCCAGTGGCCGGACACGTCGACACCGTCGAGAACCAGCTCATCGTGCGTGGTGAGATTCTCCGGGCGAATCAGCGATTTTTCATGAATGGGCATTCAGGTTTCCCGTTAGTTCAGCTTGGTGCTGTCATCAAGAACGAAAGCCTCGCCATTGATGGCCTTCAGACGAGTTCTGCCGTCACCCGGCTGGACCCCGTCGAGGCCAAGCAGGCGACGTGTGTGTTGCATGGGATCTTCCGGTGCTGTGAAATCGGCGCGCAGGTAGCTGCCGCCCTGTTCGCAAATGTACTGCGCGTAAATCTGTGCACACAGCACATCAACGTAGAACAGGACATCGCGGAAGATGCCATTTTCGCTCAGGAACTGGCTAAGCTCCTCTCGCAGCATGATGTAGGTACCGTACCCATCGGCTACGGGTATCGTAATGTGATCGACGTTGTCACCGTGCCAGATCTCGCGAATGACGCCGGTGTTGGACTTCGCATCCCAAACCCAGCGATTCATGAGCGGCACGCGCTCAGGATCGGCATTGTGCAGGAGTTCGACCGCGAGATCCTTCACCCAGCGATGCTTTTTGTCTGTCGGGAAACGACCGCAGAAACGGCTTATGCGGTTCTCGATGTGCTCGGCGTCATCAAAAAGCTCGACAATGCCCTCGCGCACGTCAACAAATGCATCCTCATTAAGCCACGCGCCGATACGGCGGCGTACAGTCGACATGAACGTGCAAAGACCTTTAAAGGTTTCGAGATCGAGTTCGGCAACATCGTTTTCGACGAGTGCCTGCTGGAACACCGCGCTCTTCAGTTTCACGGCATCGACGTAGCGTTCAATTCCGCCAAGCTCTTCGCTGCCATTGACCATGGCCTGGAAACCGGCCCGAATCGCAGGACCGTGAAGGTCGAGCACAGGGCGCTCCAACTCAAGCGGTTTCATTGCGGACCGGGTTGCCATCAGTACGCCCGGCTTACGCCGACTTCAGATTCTTCGCGTTGGAAAGCACTGCCATGGCGCAGGCATGCCCTTGTGCGATCGAATCGTCGATGGTCTCCGGACCCGTCGCCGAACCAGCAACGTAAATACCGGGCCGAGACGTTTCGCCCATCGCGCCGTAGCGATGCGCGACGTCGATGTAGCCGTGTTCTTCCAGGTCTACGCCGAATGTCTCCGAAATCGAGGGATTCTCGACATTGGGATCCATGCCTATAGCATGCACAACCATATCGAACGGAATCGTGATCGGGCGCTTGACCAGCGTATCTTCGCCTTTGACGATTAGCTTCTCGCCATCGGACGTCACTTCGGCGATACGTGCCTTGATGTATTTGACTTTGAACTCTTCCTGGCTCTTCCAGTAATACTTCGTCTCGTACAGTCCGAAAGTACGGATATCCATGTAGTAGATGTACACATGGCAATCAGGCAACTCTTCACGAATTTCCATCGCCATATTCGACGATACGGTGCAGCAAATTTTCGAGCACCACTCGCGGCCAATCTGGCGATCACGCGAGCCAACGCAGAGAAGAATCGCGACACGTTTCGGCTTGCGGCCATCGGACGGGCAACGCACACCGTCGCCTGACGAGATCATCTGCTCGACCTGCGTAGTCGTGACGACGTCCGGGTAAGTGCCGAAACCCCATTCAGGCTTGTTGACCGAATCAAAATGCGTGAAGCCACTGCAGAGTATGACCGCCTCGGCTTCGACAGCGTCGCCATTGGACAGCTTGGCTGTGAAATCGCCCGGCGTACCGTCAAAATCCGTGACGGTTGCGCCCGTTACAACTGAGACACCGGCTTCATCCTCGACGCGTTTGACCATGCCACCGATCGCATCTTTCGCCCACTCGCCCGTAGGCACGAGCTTGGCGTAGCCGGACAAAATCGGCGCACCGCCAAGTTTGTCTTCTTTCTCGACGATGACACACTCCTTGCCAACCGAGGCAAGACTGTGAGCTGCGGCCAAACCGGCAGGTCCGCCGCCAATAACTAGAACAGGTTTACTCATTTTTATTGCCTATGTCTCTTGGCCCTTATTCTCTATGGCTTTGAAGCCTGGGCCCGATGTAATCATCAAACGCGGGTCGTAAAGGGTCTCGCCCCTGCCCGCTTCCACGTCCTTCAGGTACAACTCGAACTCTGCTTTTTTCGCCTGCCAGTCGATGCCCAGCTTTTCCATCAGTTGCTCCGTCGGCGAAGCATGCCAGTGCGATTGCACAATCTTGTAGGGATGCGCGCCACAAACCAGGGCCGCGAACTGGATGTCGGCAAGTACCGGCAGCTCCACCGGTTTACCGACTGCTGCGCCGATCCACTGATTCTTATCAAGCGTCGTTATGCAGCCCGTGTCGTGGCCAACCATCATGTCAGCGCGCGCCTCTTCCTGCGCTACCCGCAACTTGCGGTCAATGGCAAACGAACGCGTGAATTCGCGTTCTGAAATGATGTGGCGGAAACCAAAACCACAGCAGTCGTACCAGGTCGAGTAGTCGATGACCTGCGTACCCAGCGTTTCCAGCACGCCCGTAGTAACAGCAACGCGATTGCCTTCGAGAATATCGTCATCGTAAATGGCGTCCTCGGGAACCATTTTGTAGACATGACATGCCGGATGCACCGTGGCGCGAATGTTGCTGCAATCGATGACCTGGTGTTCCTTAATGCGATCGCGCATCACGTGCACCCATTCCGAATAATGCACAACCTCTTCCGGAATCAGGAGTTTGCCGTCAACGAGACGGCCGAGCTTGCCCAGAATAGTCTTGACGCGTTCGCGTAGCTTCGCCGAGTGCAACAGGTAACCACGTACTTCCTTGTAGTTACCGAACGACGTGCCGCAATGCACCAGCGGGTAGAAGTAGCCGTCCGGCAACCCCTGCGCTTTCGCGGAGACGTAGGCTTGATGGAAGTTCCGCAGGAATACAGCCGCCAGGCTCTCGATGTTGCCGATGCCCGAACCGTGGTAGTTCCATGCCGTACATGAGGTCTGGTCAGTCTCATCAAGGTACTTGATGTCCATCTTGTTCATAAGCCACAAGAGGGATGCGGGGTAACCCGGAATGTTGCCGCACTGGCCGCAGGACTTGTGATGCCAGAGCTGCGTCGTCGGGATCTTCTTGTCCCAGCCATACAGGGTCTTGACCGTAACCGGTGCGTGCTCGTCCGTGACCCGATGCACGACGATTTCGCCGTCTTTCTCGAGTTCCCACATGGCGTCGCGCACGTCCTCAACGCGATCCTTGTTTGTCAGCATCGAGCGCTTGTTGACAATTTGCTCAACCCAGACTGTTGCTACCTGGGCATCTTTCTCTGAGAGATTTGCGTCCGTCCATTCGGCGCCATGGCCAGTAAAACGCTCACCGCCGTTGTTGTCACCGTTACCGTTACCTGTCGTCATAATTCATTCACCTCAATCGGTCAGTCGTCGTCCTGTTCATCCATCCAATCCTCATAGTCATCACGTTTTTCATCCATAATGTCGAGAATTACGTCGAACAGGTTTTCGTCGATGGTTTCAAGACTGTCGAGCACGCCTGTCTCTTCCCAGATCGTGTACAACTCAACCGATGTCTTGAGATTTACTTCCCACGCTGTCTTGGTTGTGTGCAGTGTGGGCATGGGGATGGCTTTGCGCAGAGTTGCCAGTGGAGCGTCAACCTTGGAGACATTCGGCCCCCAGTCCGCAAAGCCTTCGGGATTGATCATGTCGGGTGACAGTTGGTTACCCGTCGAGATGAGCTTCAGCATGACCCGGCTGAACGGACGCAGCACGCTCTTCGCGGACTCCATGCCGTGCTTAATGGCGGTCTCGCGCATGAGCATGACCAGGCCACCGGGGGAATTGCCAAAGGGGCAGCGTGCCGCACACGTGTAACACTGTGCGCACGACCAGATCTTCTCCTGCATCGCATCGTAGATGCCTTCGAGATTCTCGGTCCAAAGCAGCTGCACAATCTCGCGCGGGCTGAAATCGTAGTAATGCGCCGCCGGGCACGTTGCCGTGCAAATGCCACAGTTCAGGCAACCGTTGAGCTCATGGTCGAACCTGAGGTCGCCCTGAATGTCCTGGAAGATTTCCTCCAGTTGTTCACGTTCAACAGGGAGCGCGTCCGATACCGGATCACCAATGAATTCCTGGATTCGGGACGTTGAGGAATGGGACATGTAGTCGGACCTCTAAAACTTAGTAAGACAGAACCCTGCAGTCACCTTCCATGACTTCTTCGATGAGGTGAGCACCGCCAACGATGCCTTCACACTCGGGAATCAGATCGTCCTTGGTCATATCGAAAAGGTCGAGATTTGGTGAACAGCAGTAGAATTTGGCGCCAGCCTCGTGTGCATCCTGGATGAAGCTGTAAACGGATTTCGGTGAGCCTTCCTTGACAAAAAGCTTCTCGGCCACGCCCTTTTTCATGAGCCGGCCCGAGGTTGCCGTACAAATCACGTCAACTTCGTAGTCCATCGCGGCCGCGACCGTTGCCTGGAAAATGGGTGCGCCGAGCTCCTCGCCATTCCGCGGGTCAGTATTCGCCATAACAATGATGAGTTTTTCTGCCATTTTATTGATTCCCTTGCGATTAGGCGTTCGCCTAGCAGCGCATTAGCATATCCTAAATTACTTGTGCGTCCAATTCCCCTGCACTCTCCGCCGCTTTTGGCGAGGACATCAGGGACGTGCATTGCACAAGGCCAGTCATTATCGGCACCAGCTGATCCTCGAGGGCGGTCTGTAGCGCACGTAATTTCTCGAGTTGCTCCGCCGTGTCGGTGGGCACTTCTTCAAACTCCATTATCAGGTCTTCGACCATGCCCAGTTTTATGCCCGGATTGCCCGAAAAACCAAAAGCATTTTCTCCAACTTGCCAGACTGCGGGCCGGTCGAGATTATCGGTTGCCAACACCGTTGCATGAGCTGGCAATACGGGCCAGTCACGCATATAGACAACCTGGTTGAAGTGCTGTGGCAGATACCCGTTGAGCGCATCGTCTTGCGTGCGCGTCGCTGTCAGGATTTCAAACGTCAGGTCGCGCGCCTCGACACCGCCACCGGCCGCGAGCGCCAGGATTTGAGCTCCAAGCCCGATGCCGACAACCGGCGTACCCTCTGCCAGCGTCTGCCGGGTCAGCTCGACTTCCTCAGCCAGCGTCGGCAGGTCGCGAGACCCCGCCGCGCCCCAGGGTCCTCCTCCGAGAAGGATCATGGCATCCGCGGGTACGTCGCTTGCCGGGAGTTTACCGGCGGCAAACGGCCGGAAATACTGGAAGCGGACGCGTCGGCCTTCGAGATGATCCTCCATGCGGCCGAGGTATTCACCGGCTGTATGCTGAATCACGGCCACGACGTTCATCGGATCCGCCTCATTAGCGGCGAGAACGAATGCGTCGTCGTTGCTTTTGCACTCCGCCACTCTCAGGCCCCTTGTCGTTTCGCGAGCGCGTCGTTGATCGACGCGATGAAGTCGTCTGCCGTGACGCTGAGTGTATCGATGCTCGCCTTGGCAAAAAACTTCCTGATGGTTCGCTCGATGTCCTCGAGGCGGGTTCCAATCAACGTCGCCTCGAGATCGAAAATGGTCCGCGGCGGAGTAACGAAGAAGTCGCCTGTCAACAGGGCACGTTGCAATATGCCCAGTGTCGGTCCTTCGAGCTTCACGAATGCATTAATAGTCCCGCCTGCCCCTGTGTGCGTGCCTTCAAGTAGCTTGTCACCGCGGCCGGGATTGTCGATATCGGCGACAAACTCGTCGGTACCGATTTCTTCATCGTAATGCTCTTGGGCAAGGGCTTCCTCAGCTTCAGTAATCTCGCCAGGTTCGGCCGAGATACCCAGGACATCGGTGAACCCCTTGACCAGCGCGGCCTTGATTGTCTCTACATCAGGCAGATCATCACCGAGCAGCTCCTTGAGCGTGACGACGCGCTGCTCCGCGGTATCCAGGTTGTGTTTCGCTATCTTGGCGGCCGGGATATTCAGTGCCTTGACCATCTGCGCCGGGTTCATGTCTACCAGAACGGTGCCCTGGTATATCAGGACCTCGCCGTCGAAAAAGCCGCCCGTACCGCTGATCTTGCGTCCATCAACCTCGATATCGTTGCGTGGCCGAAACTTGGCATCGACGCCGAGTTCTCCCAGGCCGGCGGCTGCCGCATTACATATCTCGCGCGCAAGACATGGCAACTTTGAAATGCCCAGTGACTTGCGGTGGAAGACCAGCTCCCACCCTAGTTGTCCTTCGTCAAGGTAAATCGCACCACCGCCGGTAATGCGACGGACAGTGCCGATACCGTTTGCAGCGCAATAGTCGAGGTTGATCTCGTGCGACAGATCCTGGTGACGACCGAGAAGAGCCGTCGGCGGGAATCGCAAAAAGCGGATGGTGTCCGGTACCTTGTTCTGCTGCCTGAGCTCGATCAGCGCCATATCGAACGCAATGTTCGACCGCCCCTCTCGAACGCCCGTGTCAATTAAGCGAAACGGCTTGCTCATAAACCTGCTTCTTATTTAACCGCAACCGGAATGTCCAGTTGCTTGCGGATCTTCTTGATGTCTTTCTTTTTCGGTTGGAAGGGATAGCTGGCAATATTGCTCGGCGGCGAATCGCCGTATGGTCGATCGCAGGCCGAAATGTCGTCCTGGAATTTACCGGGGCAGCCCGATGTCCGAAACGCAATTCCTGCGTCGATGACATCCGCAAGCTCCGCGTCCGAAATTCCGTAGCTC
>Ga0224513_10000613_pt1 | contig 13775 bp, 12 predicted proteins | sample SF_May12_sed_USG_5_FD_169109 | JGI IMG/M metagenome (GOLD analysis project Ga0224513, IMG submission 169109) | Sediment microbial communities from San Francisco Bay, California, United States - SF_May12_sed_USGS_21 | ecosystem: Environmental > Aquatic > Marine > Sediment | place: USA... | reverse complement strand
ATTCGACATCGACCACCCGACACCCCGCTGGAAACAGCGGGGTTTTTTTTGTGGCTTGTGGCTTGGGGCTTGAGGCCTGGGGCTTAAGGGTAGTCGATGCTCGATGCTCGATGCTCGATGCTCGATTCAACGAATCGAAAAATCGTTTTGCAGAACAGTCAAGGGGTGGGCGGGCGGATCGAGTAACCAGTATCGAGAATCGAGTATCGGATGGGTGGGTGGGCGGACCTCTGGTCCCAGGCCCCACGCCTCAGGCCCTACGAGAAACTCACTTTCGCGAAACGCCGTTTGCCCACCTGGACGAGAATCGGATCACTGCCAGTCGTCGAGATCTCCGCCTTGATCTCGCGCACTGCATCGCCATCAACCCTGACGCCGCCCTGCTGAATCAGGCGCCGCGCCTCCGAGTTCGAGGCTGCCAGTTCACCATCGACCAGCACCTTGGATAGCAACATCTTCTCACCCGTAGGGCTGAGGAAAAGTTCTGGAATCTCCTGCGGCAAATGGCCGGAGGAGAAAACCCGCTCGAACTCACATCGCGCGGCCTCGGCGGCCTCGGCGGAGTGAAACTCGGTGACGATTGTTGTCGCGAGGCCTTTCTTCATATCCATCGGATGGATAGAACCGTCGGCAACCCTTTTCCGATCGGCATCGATTTCCTCGGCCCTACGATCGGTGAGAAGAAGCCAGTACTTCCACATGAGATCGTCCGAGATCGACATGAGCTTGCCGAACATTTCGGTCGGGGCGTCCTCGACCGCCACGTAATTGCCAAGCGACTTCGACATTTTCTCGACCCCATCGAGACCCTCGAGGAGCGGCAGGGTCATCACCACCTGTGGCTCCATCCCGTGTTCTCGCATGAGGTGGCGACCGACCAGGAGATTGAAGAGCTGGTCAGTCCCGCCGAGCTCCACGTCCACTTCCAGCGCAACCGAATCGTATGCCTGAGCCAACGGATAGAGGAACTCGTGCAAAGCGATCGGTTGCTGATTCTCGTAGCGTTTCCGGAAGTCGTCGCGCTCGAGCATCTGGGCAACGGTCACCTTGGCCGCGAGCCGGATCCAGTCGGCCGAGCCGAGTGCACCCAGCCATCGCGAGTTGAAGTCGATGATCGTCGTCTCGGGATCCAGCAGCTTGTATATCTGGCGGCGATAGGTCGCGGCGTTGACTTCGATCTCTTCCGGCGTGAGTTGCGGGCGAGTGCTTTTCTTGCCCGTCGGGTCGCCGATCAACCCGGTGAAGTCTCCGATCAGAAAAATCACGCGGTGGCCGAGTTGTTGAAAGTGGTGCATTTTGCGAATCACGACGGTGTGGCCAAGATGGAGATCCGGAGCTGAAGGGTCAAAACCGACCTTCACCACGAGGGGTTTACGGGTCTTCCTGGAACTCCTGAGTTTTTCCGCTAGCTGTTCTGCCGGTACGACGTCAACGCAGCCTTTCGTCAGGTAGTTGAGATGGTCATCAATCTCGGGCAGCACCACGACATCCATTTATCTACTCCTCGCGTTCGCCGAACTCTACGATCGGCAACACGCCGGCGCCAGTGTTCTGGAGAACCTCCCAATTGGCAACACTCTGAAGGGTCAAGTTCACAACTTCGACAGGAACGGACAGAATCGCCATCTCGAGATCCGTCGCCGTCCTCCACTCCACAGCACCAGACGCAACCGCCGCACAGCGGCACGCGCGACCGGTGGCGCCGCTCCATGTTCCAGCTTGAGCTGCCGCCGCCCGTCGTCGAGCCTCAGCGAGTTCTTCTTCGGTTACCGGCCGTGTGAATTCAGGCCAGCCCTTGCCGGCGCTCACCTCGACCGTGTCCATCGTGGCCCGGGCCGATGCAACGACCAGCAAAATCCTATGGCCGGGTACGAAAGGATGCAGAATCTCAACCGACCCCGCACCCAGCAACGCTGCGCCACGGGATGCCAGAACTTCGGCCAGCACAAGAGTCTGCGCCTCATCCGTGGTGATCGAGAGCTCCAGTGCGATGACCAGCGCCGAGTCGTCGCCAGCGGCAGCCTCGCGCGTCCGCAGGACAGGAGCCACCGTGTCCACCGTGGCGCTTTCAACCATTGACCGATCGGTCGACCAAAACTTTCGAACAGCTTCCGATGCCGCTTCGACATCCTCGGCAACAACACCGAGCGAAAGATTCCCGGTTCGTAACAGGGTCGCGGGCGACAAGCTCGATCCCTCGGCGAGGCCGAGAATGCCAGCCATCAGCCTCAAAGCACGACGGCGGGCGCTGCCGCCTTCGGCCATGACGGGTCGCTGATCATCTTCGGCCAGCGCCATGGCAGCGCGGAGAACCTCTACGAGCTCGCTAAATTGTTCGGTCGGCGCCGCCAGGAGCATCTGTGCGGGGCGTGAATCCACCCGAACCCAACCCGGACGCTGCTCGAGTTCGCGAAGCTCGCGAGCGACACGAGCCAAGACCGTTGCCGCGAGCTCGTTGTCGAGATCAGGCACCACCACCGGGCGCAGACACAGCGCCGCTAACGGCGCACCCGCTCTCCCGAGAACCGCGGCGGTCAGCCCATTCTCGAGCTGCAACATCGCGGGCGGGGAGGCGAAACGCGGATTAAAGGATCGCGGGGGCAACGTTACAACGACATTACCCGGATGTTGCGGGAGCCAGCTTGATGCCGCGCTACGGACCGCTCGGGTTGTCACTCCATCAACACCGAAAAGAAACTCCCGCACGGCGTCTGCGCCGCCCTGAAGCCATAGATCAAGAATCAATTCCGCCGATTGCGGATGCTCCTCGAGACTGGCTTGCCGACGTACCCGCAGGCGTCTCGCCGCAGCCTCGACCAACCCCTCCTGTACGGCCGGATTCTCGGCCAAGCGCGCGAGGCCGAGGCGTAATCGACCGACGGAACCGTCAGCTGAAGCGGAATCGGTTCGTGCCTCGAGGAGCCCCTGATTTCCATCAATCCGGCTCCGGACACCAACCAGATCGTCGGCCAGCATCTCCGGCAGAAGATCCCAGAGAACTTCGGTGGCGCTTCGCATTGGGTCGTGTGGGGCCGGCAAGGTGACCTCGAGCCGGATCCCCGCATCGCTGCCGGCAACACCCAGGCGACGCTCCAGTCGGCCTTCTACGAGAAGCTCTTGGGTAACCGGCGGGACGGAGGCCACGGGGCGATGCGCGAGAATTCTATCGAGCAGGGTGCGGAGATCGGACACCGAGGCCCCGCCAACCGCCACGATCACTGCTGGGGAGGCGATGGTTTCGTCATCACCCAACGCAGCCTCGAGGTTGGCGACCAGGGTCAGGTCGCCGCTCGTGACACCAACCGGCGTGTCGTCACCTCGAACAACTGAGGGCCAAACCACCGTGGTCGCATCTGCAAGGGGCTGGGCCACAATCAACAACTCAACGCCACTGTCGAGGCGATCCACATAGAGAGCCTGTGCGGCGATCGGTGAGGTTACCCCCCAAAACACCGCGAAGGACAGAAAACACTGGAGATACGCGCCTTGCAGCTTCATGGCGGGCGTCATGGTAGCATGCCGCCGATGGAGACCGAACCCGGGACTGCGTCTACCTCGGTGATTGCTATTTCCTGGCTGGGGGCCTCTGCGGCCCTTCCATTCGCCCTGATCGGTGGTGCGTTCGGTCAGGGCCTTGGTGCTCTTATCGGCGGGTGTCACTGGATCGGGGTCACCTTGCCACTCGATCGCCAGATCTGGGCACTGGTCAATCAGCCTGTCCTGAACTTCTCCTCCCTCCCCCGGGCGGGGGGTTATTGGCTCGGATCGATACTCCTGCCGCTGGTGGTGGCGGTCACAATTATCGGTTTTCTGCCGCGAGCGCGGTCCCTTGTCACTCAGCTCAGTTGTATCCAAGTGGCATGGGCGATGTCTCTGGTGGCGGTAGCGGTGCTGCCCGTGCTAGATAGCGAAGATGGGCACCTGGCCCGTTTTCTCGCGCTGCACGGCTGGCCAACTACGCTGGTGTGGTTGTCCCCGGTCTTCGCGGCCGGCGCTGCACTCCTGCCGACGCTCCGCCTGCTCCAGTTGGCGCGGCGAAGGCGCCCCGACATCCGCCGCAGTTATCGTCTGCTGGTCGTGGCCATCCACCTCGGGGTGCCGGCGGTTGGTTGGCTTGGCCTGGTGTCCCTTGTTCATGGTTCCGTTCTGATGCCGGCAATCATCGCTGCAGCCGTGCCATTGATTGCATGCTTCGCCTTCGCATGGTTTCGATACCCCGCCCCGTACGTGCGCCCACTCGAACTACCGAAAGCGGGAGAAATCGTCGGTCTTGCCCTGGCCGCAGTGATTTTCGCGGCCTCTGTGTGGGTCGCGGGACGCCCACTTGCCGACGGTCAATCGGCCGGGATTCTCTGGGGAACCGCCCAATCGTCCAACAACGTACGAGTGTGGATCGAGCCGCGGTCGATCAGCGGTCGCCCAACAACGACTCAACCCCTTGTTGATCCGTAACCTGGAATTCAGATCCTGTCCGGGAGGGTTATACTGTTGGGCGCTTTCGGCTGTATACTCTGCCGCCGGCAGCCTTCATTTCAAAGGAGTCGCAATCATGAACGCAAAGGTCGAAAAGGCTCTGAACGAGCAGATCCACGCCGAGTTCTTTTCTTTTTATCTTTACCTCTCGGTGGCAGCATTTTTCACCGCCCACCACCTCGATGGTTTCGCGCACTGGATGCGGATCCAGGCCCAGGAAGAGTTCGGTCACGCGATGAAGCTCTTTGACTACCTCGCGGAACGTGGCGGCACGGTCGAACTCATGGCGCTTGACGGGCCGCAGAAAGAGTGGGACTCGCCGGCGGTGGCAGTCGAAGCGGTGCTCAATCACGAACGGCACATCAGTCAACGTATCAACGAAATCGTCGACCTCGCCACCGCCGAAAATGATCACGCAACGACGGTCATGTTGCACTGGTATGTGAACGAGCAGGTCGAGGAGGAAGCCACCGCCGATACGCTCTTCCACCAAGTGAAGATGGTCGAGGACAGTCCGCATGGCCTGCTGATGATCGATCGGGAACTCGCCGGCCGACCGGCACCAGTTGCCACCGAAGCCGAGGCACAGTAGCCGGAGTTATCTGGCAACTGCGTGCTCAACCAGAGCACGCGCGACATCAACACCCGTCGCCTCTTCAAGGCGCAGAAATCCCGGCGTGGGGTTGATCTCGAGGATCACCGGCCCCGCCTCACTTCCCACCAGGTCCACACCGCAGTGGCCGAGACCGAGTGCCGCCGCGGCGGCAATTGCAAGCCTCTTTTCGTCAGGTGACGCGTCATGGGCCTGGGCAGATCCCCCTCGGGCAGAGTTGGACCGCCATTCGCCCTTGGCGGCGCTGAAACGCGCCGCAGCGACAACCGACCCTCCGACCACCATCAAACGGAGACTGTGCTCGCCTCCGGCCAGCCATCGCTGGACGACGATCTCGTCACCGATCCGCCACAATGAGTCGAGGATCGCCTCGAGATGATCGCGGGTGGCGCACCGAATGACTCCGACGCCCATCCGCGACCGCCTCTGTTTCACAACCGCCGGTAGTCCTAGGCTACGAACGGTCTCTGCTGCCAACGCCTCCGGGTCGGCACCGGCAAGGGTTGGCGGCACCGGCAGGCCGGCTACAGTCAGGGCCATCGTGGTTGCCCAATGATCGCGGCCCATTCTGATAGCGGCGGGAGGGTTGGGCGTCGCCACGCCGCACGCGACAAACGCCTCGAGGACTGCGAGCAAGCTCTCGGGCCGCCAGTTACCGACCCGGGCGAGAACAGCATCGGGGAGTTCGCGATCGATCTCGAACCCCAACGGTTTCAGAATGCCATCGATGAGCGACGCCGAAGCGGTGATCCCGTCGACCAGTTCGAGGTCGATTCCAAGATCGTTCGCTGCTTCGGCGAACCGAGTGTTTGTACGAAGATCTGGACGAGCACTCAAGAGCAGGAGACGCATCCACAGATGGTAGCGCAACCTATCCCGATATCTCTTACCACTGCGTAAAGCCTGTCCAAGCACGAGGTGCGTGCCGGGGCGCTCGCAACACGGTCGCGTCTCATATTCGGCTGAGGCTCGTAAGCCGGTATACTGGGGCGATGATCAAGGGAAACCTCGACCGTCTCCATTTCGGAGACCTCCTGCAGTGGTTTCAGATGGGTGGTGTCAGTGGACGCCTGGTTCTGAAAGACACTCGCGGTGAGCGTCGGCTCGATTTCATCGGCGGTCGGGTCTGCTACGCCTCTTCGACGATCCCCGAGGAGAGGCTCGCCACCTGGCTCACCCGGCGCAGTCTGATTCCGCTCGGCGAGCTTCGCCGTATCCTCGCCACTTCGATGGTCCGCCGTGCCCTCTTCACGGACCTTCTCATTGGCGAGGGCCGCGTCTCACCAGAGGACCTCCAGGCGAGCCTCACCGATCTTGCCGAAGCCATTACCAGCCGGATCTTGATATCACCCGAAGTCAGCTTCGAGTTCATTCCCAACCACCCGGTCCTCGACATTCTCGGACTCAGCCTCAATGTCGAGCCGAGTCATCTTCTGATGGAGGCCGCGCGCCGGTCTGATGAGGATGCGCCGGGCGAAGCGAAGCGACGTTCGTATGAACTCGCTTTTTCTGGCGAGGCGTTCGAAGACCTCTTCTGGCAGATTATTCGAGATGGGGTAGCGGAAGAGGATGCAATCGATGGCAGCCAGTTGAGCCGTCTCCACGACTTGGTGCGCGACATCGTCACTACGCTCTCACAGTGGCTGTCCTCGAGCCCCGGCCTGGTTCCTCTGCCGGCCGGGCAGATCGAAGGTTTGCTCGCGGCTGCCGAAGACGAGCTGCCATTTTATCTGCCGGGACGACCCCACGCTGCGTGGAACCAGATGGTGCTCGCCTGTACGGTTCGCAACCACACCCATCCGGGGCCGTTAACTCTCGCCGAGCTCGAGACGATTGCAACCGATCTCAACCTGTGGGAAGAAATGATCGGCAGTGGTTTTCTGAAACGTCCCAAAGCAGTAAAGCTGGACGAACTCATTCAGCAGGTGGTAGCGGCCTGGTCACAGACGGCTGCGGCCGCTGCGCCACACCTCGATGTGGCCCCTGAAACCGCGTCATTGGCAGTTCACCTCGTGACCGTGCCAACGGACCTCGTGCTCTGGGCCCTCACTTCCCTTCCAGTCCCGCACCAGCGCCTGCGAAAGACCTTGCTCGAGCATCTGTCGCGGCGGGTCGGTTCGAGACTCGCACACCTCGCCGACTTTCCGTCCGAGATCCGCAGGGTGTTGGACCCACGCTCGCCGACACCACTTGGCGTCTGCCTTCACCTCGGCAGGGAGTGTCTGTCGACCGCCGCAACCTGGCCGTCTACGATTCCTGGAGGAGCCGAGACGATGCTCGAGATTGCTTCACCGACGGCCCTTGCTCTGGCCGCCGACGCCGCTCGTGAGGTCGCGGACACGTTGGACGAGGAAGCGCTTTCGTCTTAGCGAGCAAAATCACAAGTCTTCGTTGCGAGGCCGGAAAGCTGTTGAGAAATCGAGGTTGAGATCAGGCCGACGCCGTATCCTGCACCACTTCCTGTGGTAGGGACATCACAACCTCGGTGCCCCCACTCGCTCCCCTTTCGACGACGATGGTCCCGCCATGATTCTCCACAACCCTTTTGGCAATTGTAAGACCGAGCCCGATTCCATGGCGTTTCCCAGCATTCGAATCGTCACCTTGCCAGAAGGCCTCGAAAACATGCGCAAGATCCTCTTCCGAAATTCCAGATCCCGAATCGCTCACCCGCAGCTGCAACCATGGGTCCCCGTCGTACGTGGCCCGCCGCACCTCGAGCTTCACCTCTCCGCCACTACTGAACTCAATGCCGTTCTTGATCACCGCCCGCAACGCTGCTTCAGCGCTCTCCGGCTCACAGGAAATCGTCTCTAGACCGCTCGGAATGAGGACCTGTATGCGCACATCGTGGTCCGCAGCGAGATCGCGGAGAGGTGAGATCGCGTTGCGGAAAAGATCCTGAGGCGGCACGGATCTTCGCTCGAGATCCCGCGCGCCAGCAGCAATCACCGACGCCTGGAATACATTTTGGACAATCTCCATGAGCTTTTCACCTTCATCGTAGATGATGTTCAAAAGCCGCTCGGCTTTTTCCGGAGGCACCTCGTTTTTGCGGCGAACGATCTTGGCGGCGGTGAAAAGTGAGGTGATCGGCGTCCGAAGATCGAGCGACAGTCGATTGATCAGTTCGTTTTTGACCTCATCGAGCGCCTCGAGATCACGATAGGCGGTCTCGAGGAGGTTTTTCTTTTCCTCGAGGTCAGTGGCGAGGCGGCGGGACTCGACGAGACTTCTTTTGAGCTCACCCGCCCGCTCCTCGACCTTGGCTTCCAGCCCCTTGTTGAAGTCTTCCATCTGCCGCCAGGCTATAGCGTTGGCGTATCCCATGGCTGCGGTGGAAGCGAGAACTGTGGCAAGCTGCAAGTCGTCTTCGTCGAGGTCGGCTCGCTCGTTGTCGCCGTACGCAGTCAGCAATCCGACTACTTTCTCCTGGGTCATCATGGGTACCGCAAGCGCAGACTTAAATCCCGCACTATCGACCGCGGCCACAGCGGCTTCGTCGTTTTCTTCTTCAACCTCTCGCACGAAGAGCCGAGGCTTGCGTTCGTTGAGCAGCGCGGTCGCGACCGACCCTCCGGTTGAGTCTGCGGCGTATAGCAGTGGATCCTGTTTAAATCCGTGGACCACCGCTTCTCGAACACGTCCGCCACCGGGAATGATGATCACTGAAGCCCCTTGCAGCTGGAGCAGGCGAATCGCTTCAGTGATGAGCAGACGCAATACCTTGGCGGGATCGCGTTGATTACTCACCGCATGACCGAACAGGGAGATGCTGTCCATCACCCGCACCTTGCGCTTGAGCTGCCGGCTGACAATATCGAGGCGGGTCGTGACGTCAGTTATAGCCAGGTTTGCCCGGACCGCCTCACCGATCAGCACGTTTTCGCTCAGGACCTGCCCGGGCTCGATTTCAGGCCCGGTGACCGTGACCACAGTATCCTCGTTAGTGGGCGGCGCCTCGCCATCCTCGTCCATGAAGGGCTGTACGGCCTTGTGCATCTGCTCCCGGAGACGTTCAACCGCCTGCGGGCTGGTGCCAACCCCGAGCTTGTCGGCCACCGAGGCCAGCGTATGCTCGCCGATTGCCGCAAAAGCCTCGAACACGCCCTCACCGGAAATCGCAACGGTCGGGAAGGCCGGCCGGCCATCGCCATTGAGGGCCGCCTCCATCTCTTCGACCGTCAGGATCGGGTCGAGATCCCTTTTGTTGTATTGCATGACGACCGGCACAGTCTTCTGATCGAGACCATTGGCGGCCATGTTGACCCACAGATTCTCGAGAGATTCGAGATTGGCTTCGCGTTGTGCGACCTGGGAATCGGCAACAAAGACCACCCCGTCAGCACCTGCAAGCACCGTTCGGCGGGTCGCGTCGTACTGGACTTGACCCGGTACCGTGTAGAGCTGAAGGGCCAGGCGAAAACCTCGGATCCTTCCGAGGTTCAACGACAGGAGATCAAAGAACAGGGTGCGATCGGTTGCAGTATTCAAGGAGTAGAGCTTCGTCCGGTTTTGGGGATCTGTGACCCGGTGCAGGTGCTGAAGACAGGTCGTCTTGCCGCCCACGGCGGGGCCGTAATAGACGATCTTGATCTTGATCTGGCGGTGCTGGTTGTCGAACTGGACCATTCGCCCCCCGACGAGTGACAGACGCCCCTACTATGAATTCTACATCGCGGGAGGTCCAGCTGCGATTATTTCAGGCGGTGGGCCGGTTTCCGACCTCTGCGCACCGGTGTGACAACCCGCGTCGAGGCCGACGGACCCTCGGGACGGGCACCAATGGATCCGAGATTTTTCGCAACCGAAACACCGACCGTCGAAGATGAGGCGAAGAGGTAGCTCGAATCTCCGGTCTGCTGGTTGATCACCGTTGCATAGGGAAAGACCGAGGCGTCGTCGGGTCCTGACTCGAGGTAGAAAACGAGAGAGCTCCCATACCCGGACGTCGCCAGGCGGCGCTGAACGTGGCCGTACGGCGGCAGGTCGAAAACCTCGCTGCTCACGATCTGACCGTCGGAATCCTGGATATCGAGGCGCACCCTGGTCCAGTCGGGTGTCCAGGACGCGACACCAGCGTTGCACCGGAAGAAGTCACCATCGTTGAGCACGCCAGCAGCATAACCAAAGGTAGACCAATCAGTGGCTCTCGATATCGCTGCGCCGGGCACCGTCAGACCATACTCACCATCGCCGCCCTTCTCGGGGGTATAGGTGCGCGATGTCACCAGAAAATGGCAATCCTCGATCGGATCACACCGCAGCGCCGGATCGGCATACGCGATGATGGCCGCTGTGCCATCCACGTCGAAGACATCCGGACCAAGCACGTCCCACAAGTTGATCGTCTCCCACGGATAGATGGTGAATGTCAGGGTCGGGACCTCGAGATTGACGGTGTCGCTCGGAAGTGCCTGAATCACGACCGGGAGGTCAAACTCATGCGGATTATGCAGCGAGAGGTCCGTTTTCCAGAAGGTGTCCTGCGATCCGCGATTGTGAGCCGCCGCCGGAACCATCCAGTCCGCAGCGAGCTGCGCCTCGATCGGCAACGGGGCCACGGCCGTCATCAGAACCACCAGCCCAATCGCGCCTAATTCAGTCATTCTCTCGCGCATTTCGGCCTCCGCCCAACAAACTCGCAAGGATCGTGCCACGCTTGACCCGTGATTCACTGCGACAGTAGGTGGTGAACCAACGAAATGATGTCCACTGCTGGGGACACTACCGATCGGCCGTCATCTATACTCTGAGTGGAGGTTTTTGGTTGCGAATCTCAGGGGCCCTGTTCCTCACGATCCTGATCGCAGTCGGGTACATGATGTATCTCACGGGTCGTAACGCGACCTCGAGCCTCGACGCTGTTGCCGCGGTCGCCACAGATCTCCGCGAAGTGGGCGTGACCGGCAGGGCTCTTGACCGCGACCTCGCACTGCAGATGATCGGCGCGATGGAAGGCCTCCTGGCCATACCGGACACCCTTCCCGATCACATCGAAGATCTCAAGACCTTTGCCGCCACCGCCGCTGCCTGGGCGGACGCGGCGCCGTCACCAAGCTCTGAGCTGCGAGCCGCGGTGGCCATTCGGAAAGCGGCCGGAGAGCTTCGGGCACAGGCGACAAGGCCTTCTACCGCCCACCTGATGCGGGCCCGCCGATACCTCGATGTCGCTTCGGACGCGATCCAGTTTGGCGGTGTTGCATCGGGCGGACCCGGTCCGGGCCTCGCCACCGATGCTGTCCGCGATCGGCTCGACAATCTCCAGCAGTCGCAACAGGAGCGCTATCAGGAGCTCGACGAGGAGCTCAACCAGCAATAATAGCCTCCACCTCTCACAAATTCTCTGCTGCGGAGGCGGAGCACTCAATCTAAATCGAGGCCGTGTAACAGATCGTCAGCGATATTTGTTGTTTTTATTGGGCCGGCACCCAGTCGTTGCAGCTCACGCGCGATCGAGGCCAGCCAGCGTTGTACCGCGGGGGTGCGTTCGACCTGGGCAAGGCGCCACAGTCTCACACTCGTATCGCCTTGGCTCTGGTTGATGACAGCAACCGGATGCAGCGGCCGCGAATGCTCGATCACCACTCCCTCGACCAGAACCGCGAGACCATCTGAGCGATGCCATGAGGCCTCATTCTTGAGCACCGCCGCCCGCCAGCGCTGAGGTTCACGATCGAGGCTCGAGGCAACTGCCATAAAATCCAACGTTCCGGTGAGAATGATGTGCGGCATCAAGCCTCCTGATGGCACACACCGACGAATGAAAGGACCACCCGACGACGCCGGGGTGCGAGATCGCATTCGACTAGAACGATCTGCTGCCAGGTGCCGAGAACACATCGTCCTCGGGCCACGGGAACAGTCAGAGAGGGACCCAACAGGGCGGCACGCAAGTGTGAGAACCCGTTGCCATCCCCCCATCGCAGATCGTGGTGATAAGAGCGGTCGGACGGAGCAATTCGTTCGAGAGCCTCGACGAGGTCCCGAACAGCGCCGGGTTCGAATTCGATGGTGGTGATCACGGCAGTCGAACCGGGCACAAAAACCGTCATCTGACCATCGGATGCCTCGATGGACCCCAACCAGCCCGCCACATCTTCAGTCAGATCGTATACGTGGCCGTGGCCGTCGCTCTCGAGCTCAAACTCGAATTGGGTCACATCCATGAGCAAAGTATAACCAGCCTATCAACACGACGTCCGAAGCATCTCTCCGATGAGGGTTGGTGGCCTTCAAGCTCGGCTGACATTCTGGTAGGATGAACGTCGTGCAGACGGGGGGCGCATTGGCCGCGGCGATTGAAGCCCTGCTTCCCGGCATGTGTCCACACTGCGATCATCCACTCGACGGAACTGACCGTGGTCTGTGTGGCTCGTGCTGGTCGCTGACTGTGCCCCGAGCCGGCTGCGCCTGCCAACGCTGTGGCGTCCCAATCCAAGACTCCTCCGAGCCTTGTCTGGCCTGCTTTCAGGCACCTCCTCCGCAATCCGCGACAGTGGCCTGGGGTGAACATGACGGGGTACTTCGTACCGCCATTCTGGCGCTCAAACACGGTGGCCGCGACGATCTTGCCGTACCTCTCGGTGATCGCCTTGCGGCATCGGTTGCAGCCGAGTCGTGGGCATCGCTGATCGACTGCATAGTACCCATCCCTTCGCACCCGTGGAGGAGGCTGAAGAAACCGTGGGCAGCGTCTGAGTTGCTCGCGGAGTCAGTTTCCAGGAGAATCGAGAGGCCGGTTATTCGGCTTCTGCGGCGGCACGGCCTCGTCCGTCAAACCGGCCGATCCAGGGCCCGTCGCCTCGAGTTATCCCAAAAGAGTTTTTCGGCGCGATCAGAAGCCGATGGTCGAAGCCCGTTACTGATCGATGATGTGATGACTACTGGAACAACACTCAAGCGGGCTGCCCAGGCACTCCGCCAAACTGGCGCAAGTGCCGTCTACTGCGCCGTCTGCGCCCATGCCCCCGATTCGAGGAGATTTTCATGAGCCTATTCGATACGTTGGTGAAATACGGAATGCCTTTCGTGCCGAAGACAATTGTCGGCCGAGTCGCTCGGCGATATGTTGCCGGTGACACCCTTGACGATGCGGTCCAAACATTGAGGGCGCTCAACGACGAAGGGGCGATGGGTACAGTGGACATCCTCGGCGAGGAGGTACGAGAACCGGTCAAGGCGAACGCCGCGGTGGAGGAATATCTGCGGCTACTCGACCGCATTGAGTACGAAAAACTCGACGCCAATATTTCCATCAAACCGACCATGCTTGGACTCAACATCGACCAGTCCCTGTGCGAGGAAAACCTCTTGCGAATCGTCGCGCGTGCGGCTCAGTTCAACAACTTCGTACGAATCGATATGGAGGACCACACCTGCACAGACAACACCATCCGTCTCTTCCGCCAGATGCACGAAAAACACCCGACCTCGGTTGGTGTCGTACTCCAGTCTTACCTCCACCGAACCATCGCCGATATCAACAGCCTTTTGCCTCTCGTTCCGAACATCCGAATCTGCAAAGGCATCTACCGCGAACCGAGAGAGATCGCCTGGAAGGACTTCGAGACGATCCGCGCCAACTTCGTCTTCGCCACCGAAAAGCTTCTCTCCTCGGGCGCCTATGTCGGTATCGCCACCCACGACCCACACCTGGTGTGGGCTGGGATGAAGATCGTCGACCGCC
>Ga0224513_10000611_pt1 | contig 13810 bp, 11 predicted proteins | sample SF_May12_sed_USG_5_FD_169109 | JGI IMG/M metagenome (GOLD analysis project Ga0224513, IMG submission 169109) | Sediment microbial communities from San Francisco Bay, California, United States - SF_May12_sed_USGS_21 | ecosystem: Environmental > Aquatic > Marine > Sediment | place: USA... | reverse complement strand
ACCGACTGCGGCAGTGGCCGCTCCCTGTCGGAGATCGTCTTGCACCAGCGTGACTCCGGCTGCCACGAGGGTGGGAACCAGGTCAAGCCGTTTTGCCGAGGCAAAATCCGGCACGATGACCGAACCTGCCGCCAGTTGCTTGACGTAGTCCACCACGGCTTCAACGCCTGCGACAATAGAAACCTCAGCGCCAACGGCGCGGGCGGCTTCACTAAAAGCTGTAACCAGCTTCTCTTCTTGCATGAGACGAACTCCTCATAATTGGTCAGACCATTAATTGGTTTATCGTATGGGTCGCCCTGCTTCAAGTCAAGAAAAAAAACAAACACTGTTTTCACAATTTCGTGAACAGATCATTTTTTATTCTTTATTCCCGAACCAAAGGAATCTGATATCTCGCCATCTTCTTATAAAGCACGGTACGATGGATACCGAGCAGCTTGGCGGCCTTGGCCTTGTTGTTGCCAGTTAACTCCAAAGCCTTGCGCACGGCCTCGCGTTCCGCCTCGGCGACGACTGCACCCAGGTCCCATTGGCCACCTTTCAAGGCTGTAAGAGTCGGTCGACTCAGATAAAAAGGCAGGTCGCAAGCGTCAATGTTGTTGCCTTCAATGGTAAAAGCAGTGCGTTCCAGAACATTGATCAGTTCTCGGATGTTGCCAGGCCAATGATAGCCATCCAGCACATTTTCTGCTGATGGGGTCAGTTGATAGCGAGAGCCCGGATAGTTTTCGGCAATCTTGGCCAGCAGATGCCTGGCCAGTGGGATGATGTCTCCCTGACGTTCACGCAGCGGCGGCACATCAAGGGAAATAACATTCAAGCGATAGAAGAGATCTTCTCTGAACAGTTTCTGTTTGACCATCGTCTCCAGATCACGGTTGGTGGCGGCGATAATCCGAAAATCACTTTTGAGTATTTGATTGCCTCCCACCCGCTCGAAAAGCTTGTCTTCCAGAACGCGCAGCAGCTTGGGCTGCAGCTCAAGAGGCATCTCACCGATCTCATCCAGAAACAGGGTGCCGCCGTCAGCCAATTCCAACTTGCCCGGCTTTCCACCGGGTTTGGCTCCGGTAAAAGCACCCTCCGTGTAACCGAACAGCTCTGCTTCAAAAAGTTCTTTAGGGATCGCCGCGCAATTGATGTGAATTGACGGTTTCTTATGCCGAGCACTGCGCATGTGAATCGCCTGGGCAAACAACTCTTTACCGGTTCCCGATTCCCCGGTCAGGAGAATCGGCAGATCGGTAAGCGCAGCTTTGATCGCGGCCTCTTTCAGAGCAACGATCGGCGCGCTCTCACCGCGGATACTATCGAAATTGTACCGGCTGGACCGCAGCGCATTCAGCTCTTTTTCATACAACTTCAGCTTTGTCTCCAACAGACTGAGGTTGTTGGCCAACCGACCCACATCGCTGACCTGTTTAAACATGATCTGACCGAATACGGCAACGACCTTGCCACCCTCAAAGATTGGGATGCGCTGAACCACCATATCCCGTCCCCTGGTGGTAAAGAGCTGATTGAGCTCGGCCTTGCCGGTTCTGGCAACAATATGCATGCGGCTGCCTTCGAGAACCTCGGTGATATGTTTACCGATCACTTGTTCGGCCTCGATGCCCAGAAAACGGGCATAAGGCCGATTGAAATAGAGGATATTGCCGTCTTTATCAGTGACTACGGCACCATTCTCAATATGGTCGAAAATCAGATTGGCAAGCTTCAATCGGCGGCTGATCTCTTCCCATTGTCCTTCGGACGGTAAAGTCGCCTCTTGCATTCCATGCTGCGATTCCGACCCAAGTACATTCATGCGTGCCCCCTTCACATTGTCTCTTTTTGGCTACATGTAGCCAAATGTGGTCAACCTGCCTCGACCCGTTCCTGCAGCAACTCGGATCGTCGCATATTCTATTGCTAACCCACAGGACCAGAAGCGTTTTTTGTCTATTTCTGGCACCCCTGATCATTCTACTGCAACTATCTCCAGATTCAAGACAAGGGTAGCTCTCTGAAAATGTGTAGTCAAGAGAATACACTTATTCCGGCTGCAGGCCTTTCGTAGCTTTATTTAAGCATGGTTAAAGCTTTACAACGTAAAGCCTAACACCTCGTAATCATAGTGTCTTTTCCTTGTGAGCAAAAATAACCGGGGCACCTTTACAACGCTGGCTCACAACTTGCTCTATTATTAAAACCATAACGATGTTTTATTTTTTTACCAACATATGGTAACGGCTGAGAGATATGGGCACGGCAATACATCAAACAGTCGGATTCGAGCCATTTGACAATACGTTCTTTAGCGTTACGTTTGAACTGTCGGCCAAGAGGCTTATGACTCACGTTATTGGTAGGGCACGCATATCGAGTGACTTAAGAATATTCCACAACACTAGGTCAGGAGAAACAGAATGAACGAGGTTTTCATTGTTGAAGCACGACGCACACCTTTTGGCTCTTTTGGTGGCGCTCTGAGCGATATTTCAGCACCGGACCTGGCCAGCCAAGTGATGCGTGACCTGCTTCACCGCTCACAGCTCCCGGCCACAGCGATCGACGAAGTGATCGCTGGCCAGGTTCTCCAGGGCGGCTGCGGCCAGGCTCCGGCGCGCCAGGCGATGCGCAAGGCCGGCCTTCCGGACAGCGTCCACGCCATGACCATCAACAAGGTCTGCGGCAGCGGCCTTAAGGCGATTATGCTCGCAGCCGACTCCATTCGCCTGGGTGACGCAACCTGCGTGATTGCTGGCGGCATGGAAAGCATGTCACTTGCCCCCTACGCCCTCCCTACGCTTCGCACCGGACAACGCATGGGACACGCCCAGGCCCTTGACCTGATGGTTTTCGACGCCCTGCAAGATCCCTACAGCAATCGTCACATGGGCGAGATCACCGAAATCTGGGTCGAGCGACACGGTCTCAGCCGTGAGGACCAGGACCTGTACGCCGCCCGCTCCTACCGCCTGGCCCAGGCAGCTGTTGCCGCAGGCACTTTCACCGATGAGTTGACTCCGGTGGTCAAAAGCAGTCGCAAGGGCGACGTCACCATTGATCAGGATGAGGAGCCAGGCCGCGGCAACGTCGACAAGTTGTCCAGCTTGCGCCCTGCGTTCAACAAAGATGGCACGATCACAGCCGGCAACGCCTCGACTATCAATGACGGCGCCGCCTTTGTTCTGGCCTGTTCCAAACAAGCGATGGAACGTCATAACCTGAAACCAATCGCCCGACTGGTCGCCTCGGCGACCAACAGTATCGCCCCGAATGACTTTGCCGAAGCGCCGATCGGCGCCATCCAAAAAGCCATTGCACGGGCCGGCCTGACCCTGGCCGACATCGACCTGTTCGAGATTAATGAAGCATTCGCCGCAGTACCACTGGTTGCCATCCGCGAGCTTGGCATCGACCCCGACAAGGTCAACGTCAACGGCGGAGCTGTTGCAATCGGTCATCCGGTCGGCGCCAGCGGCGCACGACTTGCTGTGACCTTGATCCGTGAGCTACAAGCCCGGCAGCAACGCTACGGTGTTGCCAGCCTTTGCATCGGCGGCGGAGAAGCTGTCGCCGCCATCTTCGAACGCTGCTAGCCTTTAAGGAGAACCAATGAAACCGATCTTCACCGATGCTAAAGCCGCTCTGGAAGGGCTGGTTGCAGACAACATGACCATTGCCGCCGGTGGCTTTGGCCTCTGCGGCATTCCCGAAAAACTGATTCTGGCCTTGCGCGACTCCGGTGCCAAGCAGTTGACACTGGTCAGCAACAACGCGGGGGTTGATGATTTTGGCCTCGGCCTGCTATTGCAGACCCGCCAGATTCGCAAGATGATCTCCTCTTACGTGGGTGAAAACGCTCTATTTGAGAAACAATTTCTTGATGGCGACCTTGAGCTGGAACTTACGCCACAGGGCACCCTCGCCGAAAAGTTGCGCGCCGGTGGAGCAGGCATCCCGGCATTCTTCTCCCGCACCGGTTACGGCACATTGTTAAGCGAAGGCAAAGAGACCAAGGATTTTAATGGCATCTCCTATGTTATGGAAGAGAGCATTCAAGCCGATCTGGCGATCGTCAAGGCCTGGAAAGCCGACAAAGCAGGCAACCTGGTGATGAACAAGACGGCCAACAACTTCAACGTTGCCTGCGCCAAAGCTGGCCGCGTCACGGTGGCCGAGGTCGAAGAGATCGTTGAGATTGGTGAACTCGATCCGCACCAGATACATGTTCCCGGCGTCTATGTCGACCGCCTCGTGCTCGGCAGCAACTACGAGAAACCGATTGAACAGCGCACCGTTTCCGGTGCCGGCATTTCGGCCAAGGGCTTCAACCCGCAACGCGAATGGATGGCCAAGCGAGTGGCCCAGGAACTGACGGACGGCGCCTATATCAACCTCGGCATCGGCATGCCGACCCTGGTCGCCAACTTTATCCCCGAGGGCATACAGGTCACCCTGCAGTCTGAGAACGGCCTGCTCGGCATCGGCCCTTTCCCGACCGAGGACCGGCTCGACCCTGATCTGATCAACGCCGGCAAACAGACCATCACCGCCCTGCCCGGAGCCAGCTACTTCGATTCTTCGGAATCCTTCGCCATGATCCGCGGTGGCCACATCGACCTGTCGGTGCTTGGCGGCATGCAGGTCAGCAGGACCGGTGACCTGGCCAACTGGATGATCCCCGGCAAGATGGTCAAGGGACCGGGCGGTGCCATGGATCTGGTCTCCGGCGTCAAGAAAGTAGTGATTATGATGGAGCATTGCGCCAAAGACGGCTCGCCAAAGATCCTCGAGCAGTGCGACCTGCCGGTCACCGGCCGCCAAGTGGTCGACCTGCTGGTGACTGACCTGGCGGTCTTCACCGTAGATGCTGAAGCAGGACTGATACTGACCGAGATCTCCCCTTTCTCTAGCTTAGAGGACGTCCGCAAGGCCACCGGCTGCGCATTCCAGGTTGCTGACACTCTTAAAAGCAACTGATCGATCACAACCATAAAGGAGAAGCTGCATGTCACAAAAAGTTGCTGTTGTTACCGGCGCTGCCAGCGGCATCGGCCTCGCCGTCGCTGAAGCTCTGGCCGCGGGAGACTACCGGTTGGTCATGGCTGATGTCAATACCGAGTCTGGCCAACGCGAAGCCGATCGCCTCAATGCTTACTTCGTCCATGCTGACCTCACAGACCGCACGGCCTGCAAAGCCTTGATCGACGCGGCGGCAGCCAAGTTCGGTTCGGTCGATGTGCTGATCAACAATGCCGGCATCCAGCATGTCAGCCCGGTGGAAGATTTCCCCGAGGACAAGTGGGACTTCATTATCCGCCTGATGCTGACCGCTCCCTTCCTACTCACCAAGTACGCCTGGCCACACATGAAAGCAGCCGGATGGGGCCGGGTGATTAACATCAGTTCGGTGCACGGTCTTCGCGCCAGCGAATTCAAATCGGCATACATCAGTGCCAAACACGGCATCATGGGATTAACCAAAACCACCGCTCTGGAAGGCGGGCCCTTCGGCATCACGGTCAACGCCATCTGTCCGGCCTACGTGCGCACCCCGCTGGTCGACAATCAGATTGATGCCCAGGCAGCATCCCACGGGATTCCCAGGGAAGAGGTCATTGGCAGCATCATGCTGAAGAAAGCTGCAATTAAAAGGATGATTGAACCGAGTGAAATAGGTGCCGCCGCCATGTATCTCTGCTCAGATGCCGCCGGCTGCATGACCGGCACTGACTTTACCATCGACTGCGGTTGGACCGCCTGCTGAACTGGAAGATTTATGACCACTCGACCGGCAGCAAAAAACGATATGATACAACACTGTTTGTTTTTTCTCTTGACCTGCTAGACAAGATTGGCTAACGTTCAAAAGTGGTCATACCAATTATTGGTCGCACATTCAGTCTTGCTAATGGTCACGTGACCATGATAAACCCATAACCCAAGCAAAGGAGATCCCACTATGAGAAGAATGAAAATGTTGGTAGGCCTGCTGGTCGTTCTCAGCCTAGCATGCGCCCCGTCAGCTTTCGCCGCCAAACGCGAGAAGTTCGGCGCCGACAAACGTCACGATGCCGTCAAAAAAGAATTGCGTACCATCAAGGCCTCAAAAGAAGAATTCAAGTGGAAGATGGTCATGCCTTGGTCCAAAGGCTTGCTATTTTATGATGTGGCCCAGCACTTTGCAGACTCAGTAGCGCTAGCTTCTGGTGGTCGCCTTGAAATCAAACTGTTTTCTGCTGGCGAATTAGTCGGAGCCATGGAAAGCTTTGATGCGGTCAGCAAGGGCCAAGCAGATATCGGCCACGACTGGCCGGGCTACTGGAAGGGCAAGAATGAGGCTTTTGTCGCCTTTGCTTCCGTGCCTTTCGGTCTCGACACTGAAGGTTATAATATCTGGCTCTATGAGCGCGGTGGCCTGGAAATGATGCAGGAGCTGTACGGTCGTTACAACCTATTCGCTCTTCCCGGCGGCAATGTCGGCCAGGAGCTGGGCCTGTTCTCCAACAAAAAAGCTTCAAAAATGTCTGACTTCAAAGGCATGCGCATCAGAACACCGGGCTGGTACATGGACATCATGACCCAACTCGGTGCCAGCGTTACCCCCCTTCCCGGCGGTGAAGTCTACCTTGCACTGGAGCGTGGCGTTATCGACGCGGCTGAATTTAGTACTCCCGCCATTAACTACCCGATGGGTTTTGATGACATCACCAAGTATGTCATTCAGCCCGGCGTCCACCAACCTTCTTGCCAGAGCGCATTTTTCATAAATAAGGATTCTTACAACAAGCTGCCTGCCGACCTTAAGTGGATCGTCGACATTGCCGCTAAAGAGACCCAGCTCTGGTCGACTGCATGGCAAGAGAATCTCAATGCTGAAGCGGTTAAAATGTTTAAAGAGAAGGTCGAGTTCGTACGCATGGATGAAGATACGATCAACGAATTCGCCAAAGCCTCTCACACTTACATTGAGAGCCTGAAAGTGAAATTCCCTGACGTGAAAAAAGTCATGGATTCTCAGGATCAGTTCAAAGCCGACTTTGCCGACTGGCGACAAGAGCGTGGTGGCATAGCTCCTTGGCCCTACGAGCAATTTGTTAAAGGCAAGCACATGCAGTAAGAAAACCTTGGCGGGAGCCTGTCGGCTCCCGCCTCTTTTAGCCCCGAACGACAGAAGCAAACCATTTCACGAACAAGAGGTTTCCATGTTTAAGATTGATAGTGCGATCGATACCCTCAACGAAAAGTTTGGCTTTTATGCCTCTTATCTCGTGTTGCCGTTGATTATCGTAGTTGTCTTTGAAGTCTTTATGCGCTACGCATTCAACGCACCGACAACCTGGGCCTTTGAGCTGACGGTTTTCCTTTATGGAGTCCATTTTTGTTTTGCCTTAGCTTACGCCCACAAACACAATACTCACGTTGCTATCGATGTCTTTGAATCGCGGCTGTCACCAAAATCGCGGATTATCCTGCGTATCATCACCAACGCGGCTCTCTTTCTTCCCTCGATGGGGCTGCTGAGTTTTTATGTCTGGGTTTTAGCTGTTAACTCGTGGCAACAATGGGAGCATGCTTCCAGCTCCTGGGCTCCGGCTATCTATCCGGTGAAAACGCTCATGGCCGTCGGCTTTTTCCTCTTCTTGCTGCAAGGAATAGCCAAACTGATCCAAGATATCCGTGCCCTAAAAGAAACCCCTTAATACCTGCTTGAGCCTGGAGATAAGAGACCAATGAGCGTAGAAGTTTTAACCATACTCATGTTCGTGACGCTGATGGCTTCCATTGCCATGGGCCACCCCTTAGCGGTAACTTTAGCCGCAGTTGCGACCCTCTTCGGCCTGATAGATAACGGCTTCAATTTTTCGGCATTACTCGGTTTGTTTGCCAACAATGCCTGGGGAATTTTTCTTAACTACACCCTTGTAGCCATCCCGCTATTTATTTTCATGGCCCAGGTCCTCGATCGATCCAAGGTTTCTGAAGGGCTGTTTGACGCCCTCTATACCGTACTGGGTGGTCTGCGCGGCGGCTTGGGACTGGCAGTCATTGTGGTCTCAACCGTCTTCGCCGCAACAACCGGCATTGTTGGTGCCTCGGTTGTCGCCATGGGCTTGATGGCCGGACCAGCATTACTCAAACGAGGTTACGACAAATCTCTCTCCGCGGGGATTATCTGCTCGTCGGGGACCTTGGGGATTTTGATCCCGCCGTCGATCATGCTGGTCGTTTATGGTGGCCTGACCGGCCAAAAAGAGACCTCGGTCGGCAACCTGTTTGCCGCAGCCATCCTGCCCGGTCTGCTTTTGTCTGGCATGTACCTGCTCTATGTCGCCGTGCGCTGTTACATGAACCCCAAACTCGGGCCGCCGATTCCCGCGGCAGAGCGGACCGCCACCGTCTTGGAAAAATTCACCATGACGATGAAGAACTTCGTGCCGCCGTTCGGTTTGATTCTCACCGTTATGGGGACCATTTTGGCGGGAGTCGCGACTCCGACTGAAGCAGCAGCGTTGGGCTGCGTTGGCGCTCTGGTACTGGCCCTGGTCAGTCGTAAGTTGAACTGGAACGTCATTACCCAGGCCTGCATCTCAACGGCCCGTACCACAGCCATGATCATGGCCCTCTTCGTCGGAGGCAAATTCTTCTCCGTGGTCTTTTTGAGCATGGGCGGTGGCGATGTTGTCGCTGATGTTTTGCTCGGCATGGACGTGAATCGCTTTGTCGTCTTCGGCATTATGATGGCGGTTGTTTTCTTCATGGGCATGTTCATCGACTGGGCAGCCATCCTGCTTGTGGTCGTACCGATCTTCACGCCGATCGCAATGGACCTGGATTTCAATCCACTCTGGTTTGCCATGATGATTTGCATCAACCTGCAGACGTCTTTCCTGACCCCGCCTTTTGGCTACTCCCTTTTCTATTTCAAGGGGGTTGCGCCACCGGAATACACCATGGGCGATGTCTATCGAGGGATACTTCCCTTTGTCATGATCCAGGTTTTAGCCCTGGCGACCATGATATTCTTCCCGCAGATCATTACCTACCTGCCTGACGTTTTCTTCGGCAGATAGTTTCGCTTTAGAGGAGAAGACATAATGCTTCCGCAAATCAAGACGATTCTCTACGCCACAGGCATGGGACCAGGGGCTCCGTACGTCTTCCGCTACGCCCTTGCCCTGGCCAATCAACATGACGCGCAGATCATTGCCATCTCGGCACTGGAGCCCCTGCCAACATTTGCCCAGAGCCTGGTGGAATTGCACATTTCCCACGAGCAATCGGAGCAGATCCACAGTACGGCACAGACCCAGGGCAAGGAGCGATTGCGTGAACGCGTCGCGTGTCTCTGCGAAAGGGAGTGCGCTGACGACCAGGTGTGCACACAGCGCGTTAGCGAAGTTCGGATTGAAGAAGGCCAACCAGCTCAGGTCATCTTGGCTGCTGCAAAAGAATACGCTGTCGATCTAATCATTATGGGCGCACATCGCCACACCGTGATCGGAGATGCAATCCTCGGTAGCACGACCCACAAAGTGTTGCACAGCGCAGCCCAGCCGGTTCTGGTGGTAAGGATTCCGGAAGGTTTTCACGAAGAAGGCTTCTAAACCACCAGAGCAAACTCCGTCAGCCAATATTTTCGGGGCATGCAGCTCTTGCCTGCAAGCCACGGAGTCTTTAAGGGAAACGCCATGATTTCAGAAACAGCCATTCAGATTCTGATTGACAAACTGGGCAAAGAAAACATCATTACCGCAGCGGAAGATCTGCTGGTCCTCGGCTACGACTCTACGCCTGGCCTGCATGCGACGCCTGATCTGGTCGTCTACCCCACCGACAGTGAGCAGGTGCAAAGCGTTATGCAGGTTGCCCGTGACCACAAAGTTTCGATCACCCCGCGTGGCAGCGGTACCGGCCTTTCCGGTGGCAGCATCCCGGTCGATGGCGGTATCGTCATCTGCTTGAACAAAATGGACAAGATCCTTGAAATCGATGAAGAAAACCTGACCGCCACTTGCCAAGCCGGTGTTGTTACTCTCGACCTCTTCAACGCCGTCGCTGCAAAGGGCCTTTTCTATCCGCCGGATCCTGGTTCACAGAAGATTTCGACCCTCGGCGGTAATGTTATGGAAGACGCCGGCGGCCTGCGCGGCCTCAAGTACGGCGTCACCCGCGATTACGTCATGGCCCTCAAATGCGTTTTGCCGGATGGCAGCCTGCTGAGCACTGGCGGTAAAAGCGTCAAAGACGTCGCCGGTTACGCTTTCAAGGATCTCCTGATCGGCAGCGAAGGGACCCTGGCGATCATCACCGAAATCACAGTTAAGCTGATCCCACCACCGCAGGACAAACGGACCTTCCTCGCTTATTTCGATGATATCAGCATTGCTGGTGCGGCGGTCAGCAAGATTATCGCCGCAAAAATCATCCCTTCAACCATGGAGATCATGGATAAGGCAACCATCAATTGCGTCGAGGATTACGTCAAAATAGGTTTACCGCGTGAGATGGCAGCATTGCTGTTGATCGAGGTTGACGGTCATCCGGCGATGGTGACCGAAGAGGCCGAAGGGGTCGAGCGGATACTGAGGGAAGTGGGAGCGGCAGAAGTGCAGGTTGCCAAGGACGCTGAAGAAGCTGCCAGTCTGGCTGCGGCACGACGTACCGCTCTCTCGGCGCTGGCGCGGGTTTCACCGACGACCCTGCTGGAAGACGCTACTGTGCCCCGTTCGATGCTCGCAGAAACTTTTACCCTGATTGAGCGATTAACTAAGAAATATGCGTTGACGGTTGGCACCTTCGGTCACGCCGGCGACGGCAACCTGCACCCGACAGTCCTCTGTGACGAACGAGACGCAGACGAGATGAAACGTGCGCACGCATTTTACGATGAACTTTACGAGCAGGTTCTTGCCTGGGGTGGTACCGTCTCAGGGGAACACGGCATCGGTATCGCCAAAAAAGAATACCTGGCCAGGCAGATCGGCCCGGGTGGCGTTGCGGTAATGAAACGAATCAAACAAGCATTTGACCCCGAAGGTATACTAAACCCCGGAAAAATCTTCGCAGACGGTCAGGAATAAACTGATGGCCGACAAAGAAAAACTTGGCAACTTTACTCCCGAGAATGCACCAGAATATGAAGATGTCCTGCAGTGCATGCGCTGCGGCTTCTGCCTGCCGACCTGTCCGACCTTCGCCCTCACCGGTCGTGAGCGTTCCAGCCCGCGCGGTCGTGTGTCCCTGGCCCGGGCCGTGGCTGAAGGAAAACTCGAGTTCACTGAAGCGGTCAAAGAAGAAGCCTTCTTCTGCCTCGACTGTCGAGCCTGTACTACCGCCTGTCCCTCCGGTGTACGTGCCGGTGAAGTCATGGAAATTTGTCGCAGTCAGGCCCACCAGTTCTTCCCGCTCAAGCATGTAAGCAAATCATTCCGTGAATTCGTCTTGCAGAAGATGCTGCCCAATCCCGACCTGCTCGAGACCTCGATGCTGCCGGCGAGGCTTTATCAGAAGCTCGGTATCCAGTGGTTGGTCAGGCACTCGCAATTACTCAAGTTGGGACCGGAGTGGGTCGACAAAGCCGAAAGAATGATCCCTGAATTGCATCCACCGTTACGTCCACAGTTAGCGGATGTCATTCCTGCAGAAGGAGAACAACGCGGTCGGGTGGCGTTTTTCCTCGGCTGCATAATGACCCTTATGTATCCCGAAGTCTCCCGTCAAACTGTGCGTGTTTTGACCCATCAGGGCTTCGAAGTCGTTACGCCAAAAGAACAAAAGTGCTGCGGCGCTCCTCATTTGACCGAGGGCGATCGCGATACAACCAAACTCATAGCGCAGCATAACCTCGATCTCTTCATGGCCCTCGATGTCGATGCGATTGTGACCGACTGTGCCGGTTGCGGGGCAGCTTTGAAAGAGTACGAAGAATTGCTCGAGGAGGCCGGAGAGCATGACAAACTTGCTACCTTCCGCGCCAAGATCAAGGATGTCAGTGAATTCCTGGCAGAGCAGGGGTTACGAACGGAAGGCTTGAAACCGGTCAAAAAAATCGTCACTTACCATGAACCCTGCCATCTCTGCCATGCGCAAGGCATCAGCAAACAGCCGCGGGAGCTGATCAAGGCGATTCCAGGAATCGTTTATCGCGAAATGGAAGAGGCCAGCTGGTGTTGCGGCAGTGCAGCGACCTTTAGCCTCAAGTACACTACAGAGAGCCAGCAGATTCTCAACCGCAAACTTGAAAATATCAGGGCAACCGGTGCCGAACTGTTAGTCACCGCCAACCCCGGATGTCACTTGCAACTGGCCTGGGGGCTGAAACAGGCCGGCATGATACAAGAAGTAGTGCACATCACGGAGTTGTTGGGGATTGCGACAGGTTGAAAAGCGGAACGAAGGACGAGGAGCGCGAAGATTAAAAACTAAAGCTGGATGGAAAAGAAGCGGGGTCAGAAATTTGTTCTGACCCCGCTTGCTTTTATTTTTCGGTTATCTTGCCCCGCGTTCTGCGTCTCCGATTTTATCAGGCGCCCTTCTCCTTGAGAAGTTGAGCCATCTTCTCCTCGACCATCTTCAGATGTTCCATCATCCTCTGCCGCGCCAGTTCAGGCTGGTGGTCAGCAATTGCCTCCATAATATCTCGATGTTGCGTCAGCAGCAACTGGACGTGACCTTCTTGCTGGTAAAACTCCATTAAGGCAACCTGAATAGTTGTATGAAAGAGAGAATGAATTGAATCGAGGACATGCATCTGCAAGCTGTTGTGACTGGCGGCGGTAATCGCGTAATGAAATTCTGCGTCGACCTCAGAATCCCAGCCACCCTTCGCCGCCTGCTTCTCCATGACATAATAGAGTCGACGCAGCTCAGCAATGTCCTTTGCCGTGGCCCTTTTGCCTGCAAGATATGCGGACCAGCTCTCAAGTCCCATACGCACCTCGGCAAGAGAGCGCAAAAGTTCAGGATCCCTTTTTTCCACCAGCTTGGCCAAAGGATCCATGATGCTGACCGCGGTCAATGCTTTGACGAAAGTGCCCCCACCCTGGCGAGAGTCCAGAAAACCCATCGCCTCAAGAACCATAATCGCTTCCCGAACAGAGGGTCTGCTGACACCCAGCATTGCTGCCAACTCACGCTCGGAAGGGATACGATCCCCAGGTTTGAGTTCACCTTTTGAGATCAGCTGTTTGATTTGGCTGACGATTTCCTCGGATATTTTTTTCGGCCTGATCGGCTCAAGAACAATGGTCATGCCTTTTCCCCACTCCCTATATGGTATGACCAATTTTCTAACATAATAAGTGCCCGAACACAACGCCAAAGCTGCATCGGAAAAGGACAGTCCCCGTGCGGGGTCAGTCCCGACTTTAACCTCTGCCGCTCTTGTAACGCTTCAGCCACTCCTGCAGGTCGTCATCTTCGTGCTCGAGCTCAAAAGCATTGATCAGACCCCGGCGTAAGGCGACAGCAACCGCACGATTCCGCAAGTTGAAAGCATCACCGACCTTATCACTCTGGAACTGCTCCTGGTCGAGACTCAGCTTGCCATAGAGAGAGTTGAGGCGACTCTGCACACCTCGCCGGGAGAGATAGCGCCGCTGGGCAATGAGATTATCTGTCAAGCCGAGGGAGATATCGACCAAAGCTTCATACTCGATATCGGAGAGCGCTGTTTGACTGTGACCGGTACGGCCCTGCACCTTGCGAACTTCGGGGTCGATCCAGCATTGGTCTTCGAAAAGGACAGTGGCCATGGCCGTTGAAATCTTTTCCCGGGCGCTCGACTTGAGCACGTAGCCATAAACGGTTTCGG
>Ga0224513_10000607_pt1 | contig 13869 bp, 18 predicted proteins | sample SF_May12_sed_USG_5_FD_169109 | JGI IMG/M metagenome (GOLD analysis project Ga0224513, IMG submission 169109) | Sediment microbial communities from San Francisco Bay, California, United States - SF_May12_sed_USGS_21 | ecosystem: Environmental > Aquatic > Marine > Sediment | place: USA... | reverse complement strand
TGTTATTTTTTAAGGAGAAGGAAGAAGGGGCAATAGTTTCATAGTATCTTGCTGCAATCCGTCTCAGTATAGTAATATCCCGTATGTTGTGGTCTCTTTGTGCCTGGGAGAGATGCAAATTCAGATAGAATGCCTCCCTGTGGTTGGGTTTTGTATGACATCTTTCTTTTCCCGTCTTGAAGATGATGCTCTTTAGCATTGGTGCCTTTTTGACCCCCAAGCTTTGGCACACTATGTCTCGGATTTTATCCTCATCAAACGGAATGCAGTTGTTCCTACAGGTTTGATAGATGGCAAGACACATTGCCTTTGCTCTTGTAAATTTTCCCGTATGTTTTTTCAGGTTACAATATGACTTCCAGCAGTTCTCAGATATGATGTCAGACAGTCTTAGCTTGTCACAAATGTCTGCAAACGGAACAATGTCTGAATTGTTTTTCTCCAATCTCAAATTAGAAATATGTATTATGTTTTTTACATCATGTGGATTTCCACCTTTCTGTCTTTTTTGGTACAAGTTAATTTTTGATTTTGTAATGTGTTGATATGGAATGGTATTGTTGCTGTTCTCTTCTGCATCAAATCCAAACACTACTCCGCAATTCCTGCAGACTATCTCACTTTCCTCAACAGTTGTCACAAGTTTTGGTATTTTGTTTTTACAAATACATGTATTTTGTGGTGACGATACAAGTTGTGATTTTTCTTTTCCATTTCTTTGAGTGTTTGTCATGCAACATAATATGGTATCAATTGCATATAACCACCCTAGTTATCTTTGTTACAAATGCTAGCATTATTTCCTAGTTTTTTAAAAAATTTTTTGAGATGTTTTGCTACTGGGGAATTTTGTTTGTAACTTTGATGCAAAACATGTCCTCGTCATATTCGTGGGATATCACTGACTGTCCCACCATCTCAAATGCTTTTGTGTATGTCTTGGATTCCAGTTCAGACCAGTTGCAACCAAGACTGTGCTTTGAGACAAATACATCTGCACAGTAATCATCATTATGATGGTTGTCACTGCTGCTCTGTTTGATTCTATTAATAGACAAATGGTTCAAGCTATTCCATTTCAGAATGTGTTCAACTAAAACAGGATAGGTCACTTCTCCCTCCTGCAATTTTATCTCCTTTATGATGTGTTTTGCCATGGATTTGGAAATTCTGTCAATTTTTGACTTGTTCAAAATACTGATAATCTTTCTTAATACTTGCTTTGAGAATATGACGTCTCCTCTGTGTATCTTGTAATAGTAAAACTCTATCCATTGTGATACAATCTGTGAACCTACCGTACTAGGACTTTGTTTTGTGTCTTTGGAAATTTGGTTTAATACGATAAAATTCTCGTGATCCAGTCGTATGTTTAACTGATGTATCTTCTTGCCAGACAGTTCAGCGTCTCCTCTTCTCATCATGTTGGGTCATACGAATTTTGAGGATATTTTGCAAGTATTGGTCATACAGGACTCTAAATGAGTAAACATGTTTGCCCACCATGAGATAGTAATAAGGTGAAGATCATAGATAAAAATTACGTATAACTTCCATTGGATTGTGACATTATTCCAACCTAATTTGAAACTTGAATGTCAAGATGTACCTAAAACTCACAAATGAAGATTAATCGTCTTACCAATTCTCTTAATTATTTTGATATCCCATAAACTATTGTTTGTTGTCTAATTTTTGCCCCTCTTTTGTACTATTGACTTGTGATGACAACAAACTAAATTCCATTCTCAAAGAAATAAAAAATATTCCAATTGTGTCCGATGTGCAACATGTGCAGGGAATCTATGATGTGATAGTGAAGATAGATTATGCACCACATGATACTGTTAAAGAAAACGCAAGAACCAAAATACGATACATTGATGGAGTAAGATCTTTACTTACACTTTTAGGTCAACAACCATCGCCGTGATTCTTTCTGTATTGTCCACATCTAAAAAAGCATAAAGCAATAAACAAAACAACTATTCTAAAACAGTCATTGATGAATCAACAAACATCACATTCCTGGAAATTCTTCTGCACTTATGTTGGTTGTTTCTTTAGGAAATCTGTTCTAATGTTACGCTAATCTCATTGCCTAAGAGATTACGCTTTTTTAATAATTCATGGTAATGTTTTGGAATGATTATGATCTTTTTGTCTCCCATGTTGGAAACCTTTGTAACAAATTCTACACTCTTCACAATGTCTGTGAATACCAGTATACTAAAAGTATATATCATATGGTATACTATTAGTATACCATACGGTGAACATAGAATGAATTTGAATTTACGAGATCAAACAAAATGGATAATTTTCCTGTATCCGCAAAAAGGAGGATATTGAAAATTGAAGATTCAGCTAGTCAAAATTCACAAAGATGGAAAACAAAAACCAATTCGAATCTTCTCTCACTCTGAAGAGATAATCATACAGAGAACAAGAGTCAAGGTTGTGGATGGGAATACAGGCAAGACAAGTGCAATCTATGTTCTGGAGGGGCTTGGTCCTACCGGGTGGATGACCATGGAGACTACAGGAAATCAGGAGCTTTTTGCATACATCTATGTTGGCGATGAAATTGCCAGATGCTAATTTTACACTAACTGCTGAATGTGGGAATACAGAATAACTGTACTACGTAGAAAGAGAAAACACTAAAGAGAAAGAAGCAAAGTGGTAACGAAATTGATCCAACATCATCCATGATTTAATTTTGGTTCGATCAAGGTCAACAGAATTTACATTATTGAAATTAATTACAGAACATATTGTAGTATGTACTTGCTGTGCACAAATGTATGTCATAATTACAGGGCTAAAAAACCAGACTCTAGTGTCTCAAGATATGATGCTGGACAAAAGTACTGCTCGCATTGTGCAATGTTCATAAAAGTTGACGGGATTCGCTGTCCATGTTGCAAATATCAGCTAAAGACCAGATCCGTAAAGTACAGAAACGAATCAAAAATAAAAAGAATGTAGAACAAATTTATTTTAAAAAAATTTATAGTGTATCTTTAGCCTTTGTTTCAAATGGTTTGTAAGGGAATATGTTCAAGATACAAAGCAATCAAACCTGCAATGAATGGAAGATATGAAACAGGGCAGAAACGATGCACCATATGTGAAATATTTGTCAGTTGGGATGGAAAACATTGTCCGTGTTGTGGATACACTCTTAGGACAAAACCAAAAGGGACTACAGCAAGACACAGACTCCTGCTTGTTACAAAAAGAAACAAGAGTACATCAGCTAATTAATCTTGCATTAGATTGTCAGATTTTTAATTGTGTCATCGTTTCTTAAAATAACCCGAGATTATCCGGTCTGCCATCTCTGTTACCGCGATGTCATTTCTTGCAGCAAGTCTTTGCAGTTTTCTTGCATTGGTTTTGTTTAGCTCAATTGTAATTTTTTGCTGGAGCAGTTTTGCCTTTGCATTTTTGAGTAGTTTAACATGAGACATTTTTGAGCTTCTTGCCAGAGTCTGCAGGTACAGCTTGCGTAACCGCTGATCAAGAGGAATTATTTTTTTGGCAATTCGTACTGCCTTTGATACATTTGGAATGATTTGATATAGTCTGGTGACATCATCGCGAGATAGTTCCTTTGGGACATATACCTTCAAACTGTCTGGCACTGCTGCAAATCCAAGATATTTTTTGAGGGTCTGCTGTGATATTCCAAGGGATTGTGCTGCCTTGCTTTTTCCTACAGATTCGGCCAAAAAGACACATGCAGATGTCATGTCCTTTGTGTTCATCTTGTTTCTGTGCAAGTTCTCAATTACTGATGCGGCTTTTGCATTTTGTAAATCATATTTTGTGCCTTGAGTGAGTAGTAGTACTGGTATCTTTTTTGCACCAATTCTTTTTAGCGCTGCAAGTCTTCTCTGACCAGACATCAAAAGATACGAGTCTTTTGATTCTTTTTGAACCATTGGCGGATTTTGCAATCCTTCATTTTTGATGGAACGCGCAAGCTCCGCAATTCCTTCTCTGTCAAGTTTTCTTGCCTGTGCATCTTTCCACACTTTGATCTGTTTTATTGGAATTTCTCTCAAACGATATGATATAGGAGGTTTGTATCGTCTTCTTGCCACTAGTCTTTGTAAAGAAATTGATTTTTGTTAAACAAACCTGGTGTGTTATGGTTGACAAAGAAGAAAAAAGATACTAAACATTAGTATTCAAACCTGGCGGCAGCGTTAAATGGTAATTGCTTTACAATAATATGGTTCAAATTGTGTTGAGAACAAACATGATGTGGACATAATTAATGAGTTGAAATTAGCGTCCACATTGAATCAAAGATAATGAGAATATTGAAAAAATGAGAAATGAATTAAAAATTCACTTTGTTTGAGATGCTCGTTTTGAGGCTATTTCATAAGTTGTCTTCTTTTTCTTTGCAGATTTTTCTGCAACTTTTAGTGCCTTTTTCAAACTTTTGATCTTGTTGTTTGCTTTTTCAAGTTCTCTCTTTCTTTTGTTTGATACCAGAGTCGCTCTGCGTTTTGCCTTGCTTACTGGTTTTGATCTTTTAACAGTTGTTTTGACTTTTGCAGTAGCTTTTCGTTTGACAGGGCGTTTCTTTTTTGTTGCCATAAATTAGCGAAAAGAATAAGATGATAAATAATACATATACAGGAATATTTTACAGAAAAAACTCAATTTTTTCGATTCCTTTTTCATGTAAATTAATCAATGAAAAGGATATTCTTGTTTAAATTTCCTGATTCTAGCACCTTTAACTTTTTTCCACACACATTGTACTGTAGGTATAGTTAGGATGTTAGAAGTATTGATGGACAGTGCCCTCAAAGTCAAAATTGACGAGGAAATGATATGCGGCATTGAACATCACATGAAAAAACAATTCACAGATGCCCTATGTACAATGTTAAACCATCCAAGAAAATGCCCGCATGATCATGAAATACCTCCAGGTGAATGTTGTAGTGTGTCCTAGTTCAATTTTATGCGTGTATTTCAAATTCAAGACAGAATTTTAAAAATTAATCATGTTATAATTTGAATAAATCCTTTGACTATTATCTTGTGATATATGTTCTATGTGATAATCGCACTCACAGTCATTGATGTATTTCATGCGTTTGCAATTTTTGCAGATCTTTTTTTCCAAGTAAACCAATCTTCACTACACATTCCAATTATAATTTAGGATGTAATTAATTGATTGATTATGCAGAACCTTTCTGTCTGAGAATAAACTGCATTAATGACTCCTTGGAATAATCTATTCCGTGCTCTTCATCTGAATGATTTCTAAATTTTTCAATGACATCGTCTGTTTCACCTTCTGCTACAAAATCACATTCAAAGCCATAGGAGGAACAAGTCAGTTTTGCCATATCTTTGCATGTTTTGTTAAGATTTATCTTTTTTAGATCTGATTCCTAAAAGGCTTGGAACGGTTTTGGGACATGGGCGTAATTGCTATTTTCTAACATCCAAAGTTACGATGATTTCAGTTTTATCGTTGTCAATGTCATCATTCAACTCTATTTTTTTGTCAACAAGTTTGAATTCTTCAATCAGGGAACCATCTTCATTAAATGCTCTGACTAGTTTACTTTTTGGAAGAACAGATACATCACTGGCATCGTGAAATATATTGATTGATTCGCCATTTTTTATAATAATCTTCAATTTATTCACTCAAGCAGAATTAGATATAAAAAGCAAGATCACGTTGCAATATGCAAGATCTGATATATCATCTGTCAAAGTGAATTTCAAAATCAATTCAATACTCTTAGTTTGCACGCCATATGCCGTTTACCAAGTATTGGATGCACTTCATTCTAGAAATTAGAAATGTGGACAATAAGGAGTTGCTTAACATTGTTAATCTGAGACAATATTGCAAAAGAGTATAATGCAGAAGCATTTGGGCGCTGCTCTTTGTTTAGAAAAAGCAGACAGATAAACTGCTAATTTTTGGGTCATGCATTCCTTAAATTAGTCCCATTTCTAAGATGCTTCTGCATCTACATGATTTCCGAAATCATGTATTTATCTTAAGATCAAGAATGTTAACCTAAACTTAAAATCTTATTGTTCAAAAACAAGTAATGGAAAAAAACTCTATGTGTTATGAGGATAAAAAATGATATTGGGATTTGTTCTGTTACTTTGCAAAGACGGGACAGAGGAGGAAGTGGCAGCACAATTAAGTACAGAGGATGGAGTCGAGGAGATATGCAGGACACATGGACCGCATGACATGATTGTCAAACTAAAGTGCAAGGACAATGATGAATTGAGATCAATAATTTACTACAAGATACGACGGATAAGCGATGTAAAATCTACCGTGGTACTCACTTCACCAACCATGAATTGAAGTTTCTTAACGACTTTTCTTGTCAGTTAAAAAAGACCGTTATGTTTTGCCTACCGGTGTTCTTTTTACTTGCTGCAGCATTCTTAATCTTAGTCTAGTCTGAGTTCCTTTCGGTTTTGTCCTCAAAACATAACCACAGCATGGACAATGTTTACCATCCCATTTTATGAAAATCTCACAAATTGAACATCTTTTCTGTCCAAATTCATATCTACTGTTTATCCCATGGGGCTTACCTGATTTGTATCTATGACAAATTCCTTTGCAGACCATATCCTAAGCAGATAACAGGTAGTTATTTATCATAAACTCCGCTCAAACGTTAGTCCGTAAAAATATACGTCAGTAGATTTACGATAGTGACATCTGGTGTCTATAATTGCATGTTTAGATTTTTTATTATAAATCCCCAAAAAATTGATTTGGTTAAGAAAATAAAATATGGTTTCTAAAAACATATTTTTGGTCATATCTATTGATTTTGATTCACAGTCAGCATTGTGGCCATATTCCAAATTTGGTTCTTCTGTATCTAATTTTCAGTCTCCTTCTCTTAGGAAATCTAGGCAAAATCATTTGTATGCCTCCAGTATCTCCGAATCAAATGCTGGTTTCGACCTTCGTTTACGTAAAAGCTGTTTGATATTGATAAAAGATTCACAGAATCCATATTCCAAAAGATACATAGAAGTTTCAATTAATTCAACCATATTTGATATTCACCACACTGTCATCTGTAAAGATCCAAGACAGACCAACAGATCTGTTGGGATAATTTCAATCAAACCACATGTAAGAGTATTTTTCGTATCACATCTAATTCTGTTTAATTGATCTATTTGTTCCACATGTCTGTTTAGCGTGATTTGCTGTGTCATGGAATAGTGATGGTGCAAGACACTATTAAGACAGAATGATTTTGCTCAGAATCAATCCCAAGATATCTGGTTGATTTCATACGGAACACAATCAACTGTTGTTTGGATTAAAAGCAGGATTTCCATTTATAGTACGAGGTAAAACTTAGAGAGGTGAACAACAATGTTTGCAAACAATAGAATCATACCGTGATTCTGATATCTGTCATGCTGGCCTATCACTTTCACACGTCACATACAAATCATGAAAATGACATTACAGATCACAAGACCCACGTGCTGAAGGCAAAAGATGTCTCATGTGAAGGTGGAGCATGTGATGAGAAAAATGATCATACCCATGACCACAAAAAGAAGAGAAAAAAGGCATCCAGCATATACAGTTTCAATCTAGCCGTCCAGGCTAGTTGATTTTTTATTTTTTACATCATAGTAGTTATTGACTGTGTTCACCACAAAATCAACCAGATTATCTCATACCGAATTAACTCAAGTATCTCATCTCAAATATACTATGTCAAATATATTTTTCCAAGGACAAGTCTAATGGCAAAAAAGAAAAAACACAAGAAACTGTTTGGTAATGATGATGATGACTAGGAAAAAAATTGCCAGCTGTTTTTAATCACACATAGCAAATTTCAAATCCTTTCATGCAAATCAGAAATCTGTTTCTTTGATTTAGATCCCTACACAATCAACGAAAGCACGATGACGATAACTGCTGCGAGAACATAGAATCCATAGTACGTCTTCTTGTGACGTGGCAGGGTAAGTTGGGGTTTTTTTGATTTTTGAAACATTTTAGCACCTCCTCTTATCTTCAGTTAAGCTGTAATCATCTGTGGGATATGCTGCTGCAACTCCCGTCCCAGCAATACGCTCTTTTGGTGCCCCCAGCGATAGTGTGATGCGGCATGCTTTTTGTCTGCAAACTCAACTGAATATGCACAGAACACGCATGAATTTGTGGTATCTGCAAGGTGTTTTATGATTTGTTCCCTGTGGCTTGCAAGGTGAATCAGCCAAGATGTCCTGTCTGCCGTGACCTGCATTCTGTTTGTGCAGTATTGGCATTTGCTTGAAATGTGTGTCATTTTCTTATCATTATTCATCATGTCAAAGAGGGATATAATCAGAAATGTTTTTGATTCTGCTCGGACCCAAGAAAACCAGTTGATTGTATTCTGGATTGAATCAACTATCTTCTAGATTTTAAGCAATTTGTTATGTATTGTCTTGAGATGATAAAATATCGAGTACCAATAACCTACAACAAGTCCTATGATGCTTCTATTCATTGCAATTATTGTGGTGTAATGATGAAAACTCAAAAGGAATATTGTTGTGATAAATGCAAGGAAAAGGATTCTGTTTGGCACACAGAAAATGACATGTGATTTCCATGACAGATATTAATGAAAATGACATTGTACAGAGATTTGAAATATTGTACCCTGCATATGATTATTCTTTAAAGACTTCGAAACATGAAAAAGATACAAGAAGAAAGAAAAAAATTAAAACCATGTATTGAATTATTTATAGGGTATTTTTTAATGGACATCTCAACTATTTTGCAGACAATTTTGTTACTGAGAAACTTTGCCACAGAGCAAAAAAAGTAAACATCAATTGTATTTGAACAAGTCAACATCCTAGATGTGAGTATGACACGAACTAAACCCATAATTAAGATAGTCAATGTGGTGGCTTCAGCAACAATCGAACAACGACTAGATCTCAATAAAATTGCAAAAAAATTTTCTGACGTGGAATATCACCCCGAACAATTCCCGGGAGCAGTTTTCAGGATTCAGAACCCAAAGACTGCCATACTACTTTTTGGTTCAGGAAAAATGGTATGTACTGGTGCTAAATCAGAAAAAATGTCAATCAATGCAATAAACACAGTAGTTCAAAATCTAAGAAAAGGTAAGATTAAAATCAAAAACAAGCCCAATATCACAATTCAAAATATTGTAGCATCTATTAATCTGAAAGGTACGATTAATTTGGAACAGGCGGCAAGAATCCTGCCCAGAAGCATGTATGAGCCAGAACAGTTTCCGGGACTGGTTCACAGAATGCTTGATCCAAAAACAGTTATTCTGATTTTTGCATCAGGAAAGCTAGTTTGTGTTGGCGCAAAGAAGGCAGAAGAACTACGTCGTTCAGTCAACAATATTCATAGCGAGCTGGAAGAGAAAAATCTGATGACTTATTTATGATGGGCATTGAAAATGTTTCGTAGGAATTAGAAAACATAATTCTTGTTTTAGGAAAAAGACGACATAATATCCATTCTGAATTGTGGATAAAAAAAAGAAAAATTAGAATTTGCGTCTGTAAGCTATTCTTCTTGGTCTAGTATCTTTCCAAGCTTCTTGATAGTCATCTCTTCTGCTTTGAGATGTTTTTTCAGAAGGTTTTGATGATCACGTTTGTGTTTTAAAAACACCTTGCGCAGTTTACCTCGGGTATTTGCATTTTTTAACTGTCTGTCATAATCGGCATGCAGTTTTCTTATGCCTTTGCCTAGCTCATCTGTGGTCTTCTTTCCACTTGATGAAACAGTGGACGTGATTAGTTTGGATGCCATGAGAGATTCGAGCAAAAGGTCATACAAATACCAGGCGGGTGTACAAAACTAGACCACTAATATGACAAACTGGATATCTATTGTCGGGGTTTGGAATAATAGTCTGCTATGCAATCTAAGTTGCAAAAATCTGAATTGAACAGATCAAAATCCTTTCCACAGTTTTTGCATTTTACCTTCATCATATTTCACGTATGTTACATTTTATTCCAGAAGAATCTCTTTTTGAGCAATAATCCGAACAATACAAATTGTCTTGTACAAGTCGATCCCCGCAATACTTGCAGTACTCACTTTTTGCATATGCGCTATTACAATTGTCTTTCTCTAACATGTTATCGAAGATTCTTTCTTCCATAGAATTTCCTCCTTGTTGTAGACGCAATGAATCTACACTGAAAAGAACAATAAACATCAATGTCATCGTCATAGAATGTTCTTCCACATGCATGACATCTGTTTTGATTTATCATGATCTGAATTCCTGCAAATCTAAAAATAATCTAATCCTCATCGTCGTCATCACCGAACAGTTTCTTCAGTCTTTTCTTCTTTGCCAAGATTTTCTCTTACGGAAAAGTCTCAAAACTTGTTTTTAACCGGAATGGCAGTTGACTAAATCCTATACAAAATCAACTAGATACCTTAAGATGGATTTTGAACAAAAATATTTTGCCTTAATAATATCTCGTATCATTGCTATTACATGACACAACAAATCATGTTAAACAGACATAGCCAGAAAACTATCCAAGATCATCTTCGGGTTGGAAGAGGAATAAGAAATTCCCTTCCAACCAGAATGCACGACGTTATGGCAATGGACATATTAGGATTGTCTTGGATATTAAACGACATTCTCTATGATGAGTCCATAATTGGAGAGGAACTAAGTTGACTTATCATTGCAGATATTGCAGTTTTGTTTGGGATGCTTGGGAAGGTAATTTTGAGAATGTCTTGATACACGAGAAAACCCACAAGAGTTCCCCAAATGCAAAAAGCTCAAAAAATAAAAAAACAAAAGACATCATTTTATCTGAGAGTGTAAGTTGATTATGGCACACATAGCTGCAAACCAAGAAAACTGCATGCATTTTCCATCACTTGAGATACTTGAATTAGAGAACAAACGAGAATGCGTAATATGTCAGAAGATTCTTGACTGAATAAAAAATGACCCTAACATCAGAGCATGTTAAAGCAACTTTTGAAGATTCTTTCTATGTTTTTTTAGATGACAATATGGAGCACAGATAATTTGCCAGGTTATTTTGGAAAAAAATCCGACATGATTGTGCATCACTTGGCAGAGGTACGACCTCAATGCTGCATTTATCCCGTAAAAAAAGAAGATAAAACATATTTCACTCCAGACACATTAATGAATGCCAAAAATAAGGGATTTACGCCATGCAAACACTGTATTGGAGCAACAACAATCTAATGCGTGTTATTTAGAGAAATGGATGTAAAATCCCAGAAGAGATTATAGAGGCATGCAAGTAAATTTTTTTGTAACAAACATTATGAAAAAAACACATGTACGTGATGCCAGAAAATCATTCATCAAACCACTTGTAATGAGGGATAAGTTGATTGTTGGAAATATCCTCTGCATGAAAAAAATAAGTACTTATGAGCATAATCATTTCTCTAAAATCTTGAGAAGGATACACTAGAAATGAAAGTCTGTATTACTTGTAAGAAAGATCTTGAAAGTAAGAATAGAGAATTTTGCAGTACTGAATGTGCAAGAAAATTCTTTGCCTTTGAAACAGAATAAATTTCTGTTCGTAAGTTTGATCATTATTTAGAATGAATTATTTTGTCAAATAGAAAATAGATTAGAACAATTGGAAAATGTTAAAAATAAATCATTTACGGCCTTCTATGCGTATGCAACTATCAAATAAACTCAAAGAGGTCTCACAGATGGATGTAAAATACAATATAATAACAATTCAATTTGAAAGTCAAGACTTGATGTGGCAACAAGATGGGATGTTAAATGCATTAGAAGAAACCCCGGATAAAATATAAGAGATTAGAAAAATTATTGCAAAAATATGGCATTTTGCAAATATTGAATTATTTCCATGAATCAATAATATCCGCACAAGTTATCATACCTTTTTCCTCTCGCTGTGAGAAATAAGCACGATAGTTTCACTGAATTTTAGGTTTGGAATGTTCATGTATTTACCACCATCTGTAAGTGCAACAGTCTTCATCAGGTGAAATTCAATTATGGTTCCCTTTTTGTCATCGATCTCTATGATGTCCCCTATGTCGATTTTCTTGTTGAGATAAAGCCCTATTCCTGCCACCATGTTCTTCAGGTGATTCTGCAACGCAAAAGAAACCAATGCAAATGCCACACCCAGAGATGCAATGATGCTTGCAGCTATCGTATACAAATCAAACAGCATTCCAAGAAATGCCAATTCGATGCCTACAATTATGACTGAAATCAACCCAAGTAGTTTTTGAGTCCCTTTTAGATCTGCCAATTTACTAGACAGGACAAGTTTGAATATGCCAAATATGGCAACTGAGATTACAATAGAGATTATTGCTTTGTATAGTACATCAGAATCCATGTCTTGGGACAATGTCATACGTTAAATTCTACATTAATTCTTTTCCTTATCTTATCGTGGAAATTGTCTAGAATTGCAGATTGTCAAAAAATAGAGTCAAAGTCTTTCCAAACATCTTGTTCAAGTCTTCAAGTCGAGATTGGTCCATCGTCATTGTTTTGTCATCAAACCAAGATTCTGCCAAATACTGGTTCCTGTTCATCTCAATTTGAATCCAAGGAATGGGATTGTTTCCATAAGTTTTTGTAATGTGTCCTCCATGGAATGGGTCATTTAATGAAATTTCGTTTCTCTCAATTGAAAACGATTCAGAAATACAATCTGCCAATATTTCTATCATTTCATTTGAGGATGTTTTCCCGTCTTGATTAGATAAGCAAAAGAGAGGTCTTTTTGAATTATTTTTATCAGGTGAAATATTCGGAGCAAAAGATGCCATGGAATGGCAATCAAGGCAAAGCTGCAAATCTAACTCGCGAATACTTTTCTGGATAGTTTTATGATATGGCTTGTAGTACATCTCAATCAACATATTTGAAATTGATTCATCAGGTTCTTTTCCCTTGATGTAAATTGGCTTTTGATAGCATGTCATGCTTTTGATCAATCCATCTGGATTACTAGGCGGCATATCTTGCAAAGATCTATTTAGGTCAACAAACGCTCTTGCAATATCTGTTTTAATAACACGCTGAACCTTGTCTCCCAAATCATACATTTCTATCACAAAAGGATCTGAATCATCAAACAAGTCATGCTCTGTAATGCAAAGATGTCCGTCAAGCTCGACAGGTTTTTTTGTACCCCCATGCGGGATTGACAATAATATTGGAAGACTACTCAATTCACACCTTCTGCAGTTCCATCACGTCTGATTTCTGCCACTCCCTGAAAACCTATCTGGGTTTGTAGTTTCATTGCTGCATGAATTGCACCATGATAAAATGAGTATCTATCTTTTATTGAAATATCATACCCCATCTCTCTTAGATACTCTACTATTTCATTACGAAATCCACCTTCTTCTATACTTACAGTGCCGCTAATAGAACAATGAAATCTGGGTCTCTTCACTGCCTCATCCATGGGAAGATCTCCATCAATTATTCGGGACAGAAATTGAGTAATTGTGGAAAATATTCTTTGGCTTCCAGGACTGCCAATAACCATCCATAATTTTTTATTCAAAAAGATCAAAGCGGGGGAAACCGAAGTCCATGGAATCGCATTTGGTCGTATATAATACGGATGATTTGGATTTGTAAATTCAAATGCAGATATGTAGTTGTTGTAAAGAAACCCAAGTCCATCTGCTGCTGCCTTTGAGCCATATGCAAGCTCAACTGATTGCGTTATTCCTACTGCATTTCCTTCATCATCCATTGTTGAAAGATGTGTTGTATCTTC
>Ga0224513_10000606_pt1 | contig 13870 bp, 24 predicted proteins | sample SF_May12_sed_USG_5_FD_169109 | JGI IMG/M metagenome (GOLD analysis project Ga0224513, IMG submission 169109) | Sediment microbial communities from San Francisco Bay, California, United States - SF_May12_sed_USGS_21 | ecosystem: Environmental > Aquatic > Marine > Sediment | place: USA... | reverse complement strand
TACCATGAAAGCAAATCAAAAAATTATTGTAATGCCTTCTGGTGCACTTGGTGAAATCAAATCTATTGAAACTCACCATACAGAAATGCCAACTGCAGAAGCAGGTGATAACATTGGTTTTAACCTACGAGGTATTGAAAAGAAAGATATCAAAAGAGGAGATGTCCTTGGTACTCCAGACGCCCCACCAAATGTTGCAAAAGAATTCAAAGCACAAATTATTGTTATTCATCACCCAACAGCAATCGCTCCTGGTTATACTCCAGTAATGCACGCACATACTACACAAGTTGCAGCAACTGTTACTGAATTCCTTCAAAAGATTAATCCGGCAACTGGTGCAGTTGAAGAAGAAAATCCAAAATTCCTTAAAGTTGGGGATTCTGCAATTGTAAAAATCAGACCGGTAAGACCAACTTGTATTGAAACTTTCCAAGACTTCCCTGAAATGGGCAGATTTGCACTTAGAGATATGGGTGCAACTATTGCAGCTGGTATTGTGAAAGAAATTACTGAAGAGTACAAACCATAGGCGAAATTTATGACCCAAACCGCCCGTGTTAAACTCACTTCAACCAGTCTTCCAAAATTAGACGGTGTATGTGGGGAAATCATGGGAATTGGTAAGAAAACTGGTGTTAAAGTAAAAGGTCCTACCCCACTTCCTGTAAAAAGATTGCATGTTGCTACTAGAAAATCCCCATGTGGTAGCGGTACTGAAACCTATGAGAAATGGGAGATGAAAATGCACAGAAGAATTATCAATATCAATGCTGATGACAAAGCAATAAGACAACTCATGAGACTTAAAATTCCTGATGATGTCTACATTGAATTGTCTTTGACGTAATCTGGTATCCTTAAATTATAGAAATTTTGATGATAAACATGGTTGAAGAAAATATTTCAGACGAAATTGATGAAATCCCTGTTGAGACCTTTGAAGTAAATTATTCTTGCTTGAGGTGTGGAACCAGTGTTTCTAACACTGAATTATCGCGATTACCTGAAATCAAGTGTATTTGTGGATTTAGAGTATTTACTAAAGATAGGCCACCTGTAGTTAAAACAGTAAAAGCAGTTTAGTTATCTATCTTTTTTGTAGCTGTGTTCTCTTTGTAAATGAGTTCTCATGTCTTCCATGTTTGAAAAATATCTGTTACATTCTTTACAATCATATTGTAAATCTTTGCCGTGAACAATTTGTTTGTGATTCATGATTTCTTCTTCTTTTGAAAATTTCTTTTCACAAATTTCACATTTAATTTTTTTAAATAATCTCACTTTTATCTGAACTCTGCTTTCTTCTTATCCCAACATACTCTGCAAAGCTGACCTTCAATCTTCCAACTATCTTTTGGATTATATCTGATTAATCCGATTTTACCTTCACATAATGAGCAAAAGTTTTTCTTTTTACCGTGCTCTTCTTCTTTTTTGTCAAAACATTTTTTGCATAACAATCCTTCCATGTCCCATTGCCATCTTGGTTCCCATAAATCTGTAATTTTTTGTGTCATTCCACACACGATGCATGGCTGTCTAACTTTACCTTCGTAATATTCTTTTGATTTGTCAAAATGACAATCTCCACAAAGTGGACCTTTGATATTCCATTCTCTTTTTGGTTTATGTTTGTGAGTTAGTTCTTTATTGCAAACGCCACAAAATGATGGTTTTTTACTAAATAATCCCATTTTCTTTGATCATCATGATGTGGCTTATTCTATAAATGTAAATAAAATAAAAATAACAAAAATGTTTATTCATTTAAGATTTTTTCAAGAGCCTGACTTGCATTAAGCATACCGTTTCTCTTGGCAAATTCTTCGATCATTTTGTATTGTTTTTCAGTAAAACATACTGGCATTGAACGGGTTTCCATGAATGCTGTTTGTATTTTTCACTAATATCTTTTTCTCTTAAAAAAATCAAAATTCCTGATTTTTGGATATTTTAATGAATGATTAATTCATACATGTGAGTTCAACTATTATTTTTACTGATAGTTAATACCCTCATTAACACCTTTATGAATAAATCAAACTGAAGAAACTGGACATTTTCTCTAAAATCCATAATGTATTGTAAAAAATTTATTTCTAAGAATTACTTCTTGTCACTATTTCTCTTGGAAAGATATTTCAAACCTCTTTTTTTATCTGAAGTATGGTGAAGAAACGCCAGATATTGGTAATTGGTCATAACACTAATGGATGTACTTCAGAGCATGAAAAAATTGCGTATGATGTTGGCACGGGAATTGCAAAATCTAATTCTGTTTTGTTAACTGGTGGCTTGGGGGGTGTAATGGCTGCTGCCTCCCATGGGGCAAAAGATGCCAATGGTTTAACAATTGGAATTATTCCTCAAGATGATGCTGCATTGGCCAACGAATTTTGCGATGTTGTGATACCTACTGGCATGGGATTAACTCGTGATTTTTTGAATGCATTAAGTGCTGATGGGATAATCATTGTAGGTGGCGGTTCTGGAACTTTATCTGAGGTTTGTGCAGCATATATGCACAAAAAACCAATGGTTGCAATTAGAAACCTGAATGGTCCTGTAGCACAATACATTGATGGATATTTGGATCATAGAGAAAATGTGAAAATTATTGGTGTAGACAATGCACAAGAAGCAGTAAACAAGATTCTAGAATTAATTGTTACATAGGTGAAAGTTAAACTCACACTCTTTAAACCGAGTCAAATGTTATTTTTATTGCTAATGAGTGTCAATTACATTAACAGATAACTAATCGATGATGAATTTTTCAAGCGAGTATGTGAAAAAGGAAAGTCACTAAACACAGAGAAAAAAACAAGGGTTGCAGTAAACAATCTTGAATACTTTACACAGGACAGATACCACAAATCAAGATTTGAAGTGTTGCATGATCTAAAGAAAGATCTTGATAAATCCAAAGATGTTGATTAAATTTTGAGATTCTTTCAACATTTCATAATCTTAGATATGATTATGAAAAATTTGAGTTTCGACCTTTAATCATTAAAAACTGATTATATCTCTACCCAGGGAGTTGCCTTCTCTTTGAGTTTCACATATCTTGACGATAAACGTAATCTCATTTTACAACAAGGACAAATTATGCCTTGACAAATGAGAAAAATCTAACATGTTTGACATCTCTTCTGTTCTTTCTCACATCGATTGCCTACACTAGGTTTTGTTGCTCTAAATTTATCACAAATACCATTACATCCCATTTTAATCTGAATAAAATTAAAAAATTCATCAATATTAATTAATTTTTGAATAATTTCAAAACCTCTGAAATTGTATTCCCGTTTAAATCAGAGATAAAAATCCTGTTTTATGAAACATGTTTTCTTTGTTACTTTCATGATCGTAATTCTTACTACCCTGACAATAGTGACTGCAATGGATGTACTTCCTGAGACAGATTCATTTAAGAAAAGTAAAGGTGTCTGCAATAATAAATATGGGTCAGCTACCAAAGGAATTGTTTGTGTAGATCAATTATGTTTTGATGTAGACAAAACTACTTCAAATGTAACAAAAACAAAATCGAGCTATATGCCAATCTCCATTGGATCAGTTTTAATTGACTCTATCTGGGGTGCTGTGGTAAAAGATACTAAAATTGAAGGCAATCAGGATTGTTACTGTATCAATTAATGCTCAAAATGACGGAAAGATTGTGTCAAGTCTTCCGCATTCCATCCAAGATGTGTTTATGGTAATTGTTGATGGTGAAGAATGGGATGATGCATATATTGATGACAATGATGTTAAATTCTATTTCTTTGCAGGAATTGAAAAAATTGAAATCATAGGTAACTGATTTAGATTAATCGCCCCATTTCCTATCTTTTTTATTACAAAATTGAACTTGATTCAAAATTCTTTTCATGATCCTATCTAAAGTTATGAAAAAATGGTATTTAGTTGAAGATACTATTATGTAAAGCCTCAACTGCGCATTTTGTCGAACATACTCTTTTGTTGAATATGTCTTCAAATTCACTATCACAATGAATGCATTTTCGGAGAACCAACTAGTGATCAACTGCTTTTGATATTTTTAAATAATTCTATATTTATCGATCAAGAATTTCTTTAAGAGACAATCCGCCGATCTATCATAATCCTAAATAGCATTATGAATTTCTAATTTCCTCGTTAAACTTTTTTCTTCAATATGACAGTTATCAATAATCTTCTAACAGAGTTAATGTTGAATTTATGCCCCTTAAATCCAGAATTTTTTCATTGAAAATTTGTTTCACTTGTTTTGGAGAACTAGTTTCAATTTTTACAACTGCATCATATGATCCAAAGGTTTCATGTGTTTCTTTTACCTCGTTTATTTGTCCTATTTCCTTGAGTACTTCTTTTTCAAGTCTTTGATCACACTTTAACAAAATGAATGCTAAACTCATTATGATCTAATCATCCCAATGTTACAATCCATGATTTTTCTAATCAATCCAATCCAATTCCTTGACAACATTGTGTGTATATACACATAAGAAGTATATGAATATGATCATATTTTTATATGATCGCTACAAATAAGTGAGATTCTATTTTGTGTCCATGAATTTGTCAGTACCTCATAATATTCAATTGGGATTATGATTAATTTCAAGAATCATAAGGATTTTATTTTATTGAATTCTTCAATATTGAATTTACAACATATGAATAACTAATTGATTTGTTTTCTTTTTGAATTATTTTTGCTTGTATTTGACGCAATTTCCTGTCTACATCATCATCCATCATTATTGTTGCTCTTTTTGTCATAATATAAGTAAGTCATAATCCGATAAAAGTAATACCATACTTAGTTATTTTATTTTTATAATCTCCAATAGTACTGTACATTTAGAAAATTAAACAGTAAAAGAGACCGATATTAAGATTCACTCATAAATGATAACTACTATACTCTAGTATTTTTTACATCATTCAAATATGTATACAATTGGATTGTCTCCAGTATCTGTAATCATAGCTATAGTATGTGTAGGTATTGTATTGCAGAATGTTTTTGATTGAGTGTTATCTTGAATCTCTGGGCCTTGGGACATTTCTGGAGATTCAAAAATTAATTTCTTGTTTTTAATTATAATTTGGAATTTGATTTGTCCCAAATAATTTTACAGCATCACTTTTGATTGTAATTTATAATGTACACTTGAGTTGAATTGGCATCACTATATCTAAAACATGATTGTTTATCAAACTATATCTTCAAAAAATAATAAAAATGAATAATTGAGATTCCCTAGTTGGCTGTATTTGAGATTCTAGTTTGGCAAGTTCTTCATTTACTAATTTGTCTCCCCTTGGTGATTCTCATACGTGTGATTGATTCTATCCTATCAATCGCTTCTTTTTTCATTCTTAGTTGTACTGCTATTTGCATTAAGGCATTATTAGATGCACGTAGGAAATCACATAATAACTCCATTGGATATTACAACATGATCGACGTTTTATTGAAATGTATCAAAGTATAACACAATGTAGCATTTTACAATAAATGTAAATAATTATCATGTTTTGTTTACAATCTAAATTTTATGTTTAAAAATTAATTAAATTATTCAGAAAAGAAAACCGGGTAAGAATCGAGAGAAATTTTTCATTGACTGTTATCTAGTAATGAAACAAACCCTCTTCTTTAATTAAAAGTGTGCGAATGTTATCATATGGTAATTCAAAATGATGAAGAGTGCAAAAATCTAATTGAAACATTGGACAAAGGATTGCCCCCAGAAATGATTGATGAAATTATTGCTTATCTTGAAAATACCGGGAATTCTGAATTTACTATTACATTAATCAAATACCTGAATAATCAGAATATTCAGTCACGACACTCACTTTGGGCCCTTGGAAGTCAAATTGCAATGATAGGCGAGGATGTTGGTAAAATCAAACAGCATTTAGGAATTCAATAAATCGCTAAATTGAAAAATAAAATCATTTACAATAAATCAAATCAAGTGTCGTACTAACTGTTTCTCATGGTATTCTTTCAATCTATTTTTCTAGGCATAAACAACTAGTCAAACTATGCTGACTACTGCATGGACACTAGTAATGGGTCAGGTCTGTAAAATTCACCATGTTCATCAGCAAGTTTGTTTAATTCATTAACGATATTTTTGATTCCTATCTCTTTTGCTGTTTCAAATAATGGCTTTTTTAATCCTAATCCTAACTGAGCTGCTTTTTCAATCTCTTCTATATCGCTTGCACCATTTGTAACAAGCCATGCTGCATTGTTTAGAATGTTGGCAACCATTTGAATTGGATTACATTTTGCTGCTAATTCCTCTGAGAGTGCAACTCTTTCATATTTGTCATCTGAATACCTGTAATATCCTTCCCCCGATTTCTGCCCAAGTTTTTTTTCATCAAACATTTTTTCAACAAGTGGGTGTGGGCTGATTACTTTTTTGTCACGTAAATGCATCTCTACGGTAGCTTTGTGAATTACATCCATGCCCGTAAAATCAGCTAACTCAAATATTCCCATTGGAAATCCAAGTTTGAATTTTACTGCAGAATCAATTTCCTCTAGTGTTGCACCTGTTCTATCTTTTACAAAACATGCCTCGTGAACCATTGGAATGAATAATCTATTAATTATGAACCCCGGAACATCTTTTCTACATAACACAGCTTGTTTGTTAACTGACTTTACATATTCTTGAGTTAAATCCGTAATCTCTTGCGATGTTTTTCCCCCTGGAATAATTTCCACTAGTTTCATTAGTTGTGGTGGATTGAAAAAATGAATTCCTATAAATTTTTCCGGACGTGATGTTGTGTTTGCTATTTCAGTAATTGGAAGTGTACTTGTATTTGATGCAAAAATTACTTCTGGTGCGGCAGCTTTGTCTAATTCTGCATAAACTTTTTTCTTCAAATCCATTATTTCGGGAACAACTTCAATTATCATTTCTGCGTTTTTTACTGCCTCATCTAAATCCACTACAGGTGTAATTCTTGCAAAAATTGCATCCCCTTCTTCTTTAGAGATTTTTTCTTTTGAAACTAGTTTATCTAAACTCCATTTTACTTTCTCCATTGCTTTATCTAAAAATTCTTGTTTGATATCTCGCAATACTACGTTATATCCTGCAGTTGCTGAAACTTGAGCGATTCCATGTCCCATTACTCCAGAACCTAAAATTGTGATGTTTTTCAATGCCATGTTTAATTAAAAATCGAGTATCCTTTATAATGTATTTCTAAATTTTATCAGTTAATGGGCTTATTCAGACGTAAGAAAGATGATGAGAATCAAACCAAATGTGAATCGTGTGGTACAGAACTGCATGATCCTGAGCGTTTAAAAAGACATATGAAAAAAGCACATGGAAACATTCCTGAAAAGAAACTGGACCCAAACGCAGGCGATGGCGGCACTTGGTAAAATGGAATTAAATTCAAGTCAAAAAACTGGTTTAGTTTTTGTAGGTGCATTTGTTATTGCCGGAATTGTTTTATCTACAATGGTTTTTCCATTTTGGAATCTAATCCGTGAAGATGTATATGAAGTTGTCATAATTCTTGCAAATAATGAAGGGGTTTGTTATGTTGAAACTTCTGATAATATTCCAAAATCAATCGACGACTGCACTCTAAATGTAGGTGATGAAACTACCATCAAGTTTGGTGATGGGCTTGCATGGGCTACAGTTGTGACTCCTTAATAGATGATTTAATATTTTGAAAATTTATTGAAATATTATGGATTGTATTTTCTGCAAAATTATTTCAGGTGATGTTTCTGCAAAAATCCTTAATGAAACTGCAAACTCTGTTTCTTTTTTAGATGCATTCCCTCTTGCAAAAGGACACGTACTTGTAATTCCAAAAAAACATCACCAAAAAATTCAAGATATGAGTGAGAAAGAAAACACTGATTTGTTCTCCCTTGTTAGCTTGATGATCCCTAAAGTTGATTCTATAACTGGTGCAACTCTGATTGCAATACATAATGGTAAAGATGCTGGACAAGAAGTACCTCACGTACATGTGCATTTAGTTCCACGAAGTAAAAATGACTCTGCAGGTGCAATACACAGTATGTTTGATTCTGTATTAAAATTATCAGAGTCTGAATTAGATGAACTCTATAATAAATTAAAAATCTAGTGCGGAAATAGTTTCTCTTTGGTATCTGAATTTTCTACTCTAATTGCTTTTGTTGGACAAGTTTCTGCTGCATTCATTATTTTGTTAACTCCTGCTCCTTTCTGATTAATCACCGATGATTTAGGGTTTGATCTACTTTTTTTATTAATTTCAAAAACATCTGGAGCTATGATTTCACAACTACAGCAACCAATACACAAACTTTTGTCTACGTCCACAAAAAGATTTGGTTGCTTTTCGGGCTCTTTTGCTTTTTCATATTCTCCATTTCTTCCATCTGGACGAATACGTGCGTTATAATCTTCCCAAAATTTCCTCTCATACTCTTTCCAAAAAGTAGGATCCCCCTCTTCAAATTCACGAGTGTATTTTCCCCAATCTTGTTCTGGAATCCTTCCGTCATCTGGTGCCCCCCATTGCGGTTTTCTTTTAAAATCACTCTTCGTTTTGGTTTTAGTTGCCTCTTGATAAGATGAATTATTTTTTTGATTGTAATTTTTTTTAAGATAAGTGTATGCTTCGGTAATTTTCTTGAATTCCTCATCTTCTTTTTTATCTTGGTTTTTATCTGGGTGTACTTCTAGTGCAAGCTTTCTATATGCTGCCTTGATTTCCTCTTGAGATGAATCTTGGTTCACATTCAATACTTTGATTGCTTGATATGTGTTCACTAGGGATAATAATTTGTCATATGTTAAAAATAGTTGTATATAATTTAGAGTTTATTTGGTTTATTCTAATAACAATTCATCATCTACTTTCCATGCGGGTTCTACAATACACAAAAATCTAAAATTACCTTTCCCTGTATTTTCAATGAATTGTTTGGAATCTGGTGGAACATATACTGAATCGTCTTTTTCTAGATGGTATGTGTCTTCATTAACATTTAGATTTCCATTCCCCTCTAATATATAGTAAATTTCGGATGATCTAATTTTATGAAGTTTAGATTTTTTTCCAGGTTCTAGAGTAAACTGTGCTAAACTGTAATTGATTTCATTTAGCGTATTATGAGGATGAAAATATTGTTTAATTTTTGTTCCTTCATTCCCTTGAATTGAATCTATTTCAAAATTTTTTCGTAATGACATTTTATCTAAATGATTTCTGAAACTTTAGTTTTGAAATCTGACTCATACCATTCTGTTTTGTATGTTGCGTTTTTTTTTGGTAAAATGTTAATTGCAATATGCGAAAATTCTTTTTTCTCATCAATTGAACCGTGAGTGTGAAGTGTTTTTGCCGGAATGTGTACAATATCTCCTTCATTGAGATTTATTCTTTCCATTTTTTTAATCTTAAAGTGAGTTTTGTTTGTGCCATATTTTTTAAAAATTTCTAGACTTCCTTTTCCTTTTATTCCAATTAATACTTGATTTCCATTGTGTTGGTGAATTTTTGTCCTTGATCCTTTTTCAAAATGAACATGATAAATGTCTTGCTCTATGGATTTTATCTTATCTGATAACACCTTCATCCACGTTTTACTTGTAAACCAGTCTGGATTTACATTTCTTTTATCGTTTGTACCGTGGATATTAGATTTTTTCATATTATATCCTGTCCAAAATTTTCTTTTTCTTTGCTTGGAATTCTTTTTCGGTGATTACTTCAGCCTTTCTTAATTTGCCTAGTTTTTTTAATATCTCCAAGTCCTCGTGAGTATTTGAGGCTACTTTCTTCGCAGTGGATATCCCTTCATTGATTTTTTCAATTCCTCTTTTTTGTAATGTTTCTCTTTCTTTCTTTGCTTGATTACGTAGTTCTTTACTTGTTTTGGCAGCCTGTTTTGCAGTCATTGAGCCAAATTCCACTGCCTCATCCAATATGCCGTCTGCTTTTATGACACCTTCTTGAATTGCCTTGTCTGCTTTTTTTAAAAATTTATCAATATATCCACCTTTTTTATCTTTCATGTCTTATGAAATAATTTCAAATGTATTATTTCTTTCCTATCTGAATTGATTTAATAGATGGAATCGTGTATTTTGTATAGTCTTGGTAAAAACTAATGATGTAAAGACTGTTGTTTTAAGAAAAAACTTAGATGAAAATGATGCTATGGATATTGTAAATCAAAAGAAAACAACCCCCTTCAAATCCTTGCTATCTAGGCCCAAAAATGAAGAAGTGCATATTCATTCTTTGAAATTATACTATGAATGTATACTCATGGTTTCTGGAAAATATATTGCAGATTATTTCCGAAAAGCAACTCATTCTATCTCTGTTGATTCAAACGTTAGTGAAATTTCTTTAGGCGATGGAATTTTTCCTGCACGTTCAAAATCTGGAATTCAAAAGGCATTTGTTGGTAAAAGGGGAAAAAACAAGATTGATTTAAAATTAGAAGAACATGTTTTTGTTGAAGAAGAAGATGAATTGATATTTGATCATCATGGGCGAGATATAAAATTCCCTTTTAAAATTAATTCAAAAACTGTTGAAAATTATCCTAAACGACTATTGGAGCAAAACAAATCCAATGTAAAAAGATCAGAAATGACTCATGATGCTGCAATTTCCAAACTTCAATTGCAATTAAAAAAACCTATGGATGAAGATGTTAGAGAACTTAATGATGAATTTGTTTTACGGGAAATCACAGAACTCTATGTCCCTATATTTGAGGCTAGATTAATTGGTCCAAAAAAGAAAGTTGGCATTATTCGTATTGATGCAGTTAGGAAAAAAATTCTATAATTTAATTAATTTTCTAAATTGATCATTACTATGTAATTTTTCAAAGATTGGCTCTTCTTTTGCCCAAGAACGAATAATTTTGGGACTTTTTGACACTGCTCGTTTTAGTAATTCCAGTGATTCTGGATACATTCCTAACTCTGCCTTACTTCTAGATTTTGCATAAATGATATTTACATTGTCTTTATGTTTTGACAAAATTTGATCAAAAATTTCTATTGCTTTTTCATGCTTTCCTAACTCTGCCAATTCAATACCTATGTGAAAAAATGCATCTGTGTGACTTGGATTACTCTTGTGTACTCGGTCAAAACAATTCAAAGATTCCTCATGTTTTTTCATTTTACCTAAAATTATTCCTTTGTAAAACAATGCATTTGGTTTTCTTGGTTCTATGGTTATGGCTTTATCTAAAGCTTGTATTGCCTCTTCTCTCTCCTGTAGTTTGTCAAGCAGCACTCCTTTGTTAAAATATGATGCTGCATTTCTTGGATCTGTCTCTATTGCTTTGTCATAACATTCTGCTGCTGCCTGAATGTTTCCATTTTCTGCCATTGCAATTCCTTTGTTGTTAAATGCTTGAGAATCTTTTGGATTGATCTCTAATAATATATCAAAACACGTAATTGCATCACTGTATTTTTTTATTTGATTTAATGCCAGACCTTTGTTAAACAAAGCTGAGGCATTTTTGGAATCTTGTTTTAGAACTTTATTGAATAATGAAATAGCTCCTTTTGGTTGATTTTTTTCTATAAGAGACATTGCACTGTACATTAAATCCTCTGTTTTCTCTTTTGATCCAAACAATCCCACAATTCCCAAAAAATATTACTGCTAATGAAAGTTTGGCTTATCCTAACGATTTGAATTTTTTGATGGCTTCTTTTGCCATGTTTTCTTGCTCTTCGGCAGATGTATCTGTAGGGTCAACTGTTGTGTATGTCTCTTTTTTCTCTTTTTCTTTTTGCATAATTTTTAAGATTATTCATTTTATAAAAATTTAAAATTTTAAGATAGGCTTAATTTGAATTAGATCTGATTTTGTTTGTTGACTGATTTTACAATCAAATATCTTGCTGATAAGGTTCATGTTCATAGGTGGCCTCAGGATACGCCCATTTGGAATGATTCTATAAAAAAACAATTAGACGACTCGATAAATAAAAACTCCCGAAAAAAACAAATCATAATTGGAGAGAAATCTATCCAAATTGAAAATATTGCTTTTAATTCACTCAAAAAAATTGGAATTTCAGTTCCTTTTTTCAAAGATGAATGCACAATGATTTTTGAGGCTCAATTTGGAGAACTCTTTGCTCATATTCATATAACAACAAAATCTGGGAATTTTCTTGAAATTTTCAACCAGTTAATTTCTTGGAGAGATAGCATCTCAAAATGATTTTAAAAGATCAAACACCCGTTGCCAAAATCATTTTTTTGATGTCTTGTTTTGTATGTGCATTAGAAATTGCACCTAGTTTTCCAGGCAAGAAGAATATTCCGTCATGCGCAATCATTTTGAAATGGTGGTCATGTAATGCATCCACATCGCACATTGATGCTTGAGACGCATTTGTAACTTCAGTAATTCCATTTTTGATAAAATGAGTCATAAACAAAGAGCCTTTGCCCGTAACTATTATTTTCCCATCAAATGATTTACGCAATTCTTTTCTGGCATAATCTCCTAAATTATTAATCTTGACATATATTGAATTTTTATTTTTTAATTCTGACAGTGTTGCAAATCCTGAAGTCATTGAAGTTGGATTTGCAGAAAATGTACCTCCTCCAACATAACTTCGTTCTGATTTTTTCTTACCTCTTGTATCTGCATACTCCATAATCTCCTTTTTCCCGCACATGACTCCTATTGCCATTCCGCCGCCAACAATTTTCCCCAAAGTTACAATGTCAGGATCCAACTTCATTGTGGGGTATAGACATCCATATCTAAATCTAAACCCTGTAACAATTTCATCTAAAATAAATAATGACTTATTTTTGTGAATAAACTCTTGAATTCCTCTTAGGTAATCTTGTGTAGCTGGGATGCATCCTGCTCCACCTAACACTGGTTCAATAATTACACCAGCCAAATCTCTTGCATATTTTTTCAAAATTTCTAAAGAACCTTCAAGATCATTGTATGGAATTGAAATAATCTTTTCCTCATTTACCACTCCACTACTTTCTGATTCTGTAAATGGCCAGTTGACTGATTTGAGTAAATCTGAAGTGTACCCGTGCCATCCGCCATCAATCTTTGCAATAATTTTTTTTCCAGTTACAGAACGTGCTAATCTCACCGCGTACATTGTAGCTTCAGTTCCTGATGTGACGTAGCGAATTTTTTCAGCTACTGGAACTGCTTTTGAAATTAACTCTGACAATTTCATTGTTTGTTCGTTTACTGTACCATACATCCAGCTCTTCTCAATTTGTTTTTTCAATGCTTCTTTGACATTTTTTGGACCATGTCCCAATATCAAAGACCAATGCCCCATCCAATAATCTACATACTTGTTGTCATCAACATCTACCAAATTTTTCCCTATTGATGATTTTACCACAAACGGATATGGTTCATAATATCTGATGTTATGACTTACACCATTTACGTGAAGTTTCAGAGACTTGGCAAATATCTTTGCTGATGTCTTTGTTTTCTTTTTATATTCTGATTGATGATTCTTTTCCAAAATCAACTTTCAAAGTAAGATCTACAATTTTAACTATTAAAAAGCACTCTCGTATCAGTATCTGAACTTTTTTCAAAAAATGAATTGAAAAAAACATGTAATTTTTTCAATTTTTTGACCGATCAGGCACAATTTCACGTATGGTTTATATGGATTCTACATTCTTTGGCTTCTGCATACGTAACGCAATAGGCGGCGCTCGTGATGAAGTATGGTATTATGCCACTTTGTGATTCATGGGCCTCCAGTTACGCATACAAGAATGAGGATTTGATTGCAAGATCAAT
>Ga0224513_10000604_pt1 | contig 13915 bp, 6 predicted proteins | sample SF_May12_sed_USG_5_FD_169109 | JGI IMG/M metagenome (GOLD analysis project Ga0224513, IMG submission 169109) | Sediment microbial communities from San Francisco Bay, California, United States - SF_May12_sed_USGS_21 | ecosystem: Environmental > Aquatic > Marine > Sediment | place: USA: California... | reverse complement strand
CCAGCCCGAGGCACCTGCTCCTGAGGCATCCGTGGATGCCGCACAGCCCCTGCCCCGAATCGTTGAATCGAATCCTCAGGAGAGCCACCTCGGAAACCTCCGGATGCTCACCGATGGCGGCGAAAATGCCGAGGCCTATTTCTCCTTCGCGGGCAACGAACTCATCTTCCAATCCACGAGACCACCCTATGGCTGCGACCAGATATTCGTCCTCGACATCGACACCGGGGAGACGACCCTCGCCTCCACCGGCACCGGCCGCACCACCTGCGCCTACTACCTGCCGGGCGACCAGTGGATCATCTACGCCTCGACCCACGAAGGCGGTCCGGACTGCCCACCGGTGCCAGACCACAGCCGCGGCTATGTGTGGCCGATCTCCCCAAGTTATGACATCTACAGAGCTCGCCCGGACGGTTCAGAAATCTCCAAGCTGACTGACCTCGACGGCTATGACGCTGAGGCGACGGTATCCCCCCGGGGAGACCGCATCGTCTTCACCTCGATGCGCGATGGCGACCTCGACATCTATTCAATGAACCTCGACGGCTCCGACGTCATGCGATTGACGGATGCGATCGGCTATGACGGCGGCCCCTTCTACTCCCCCGACGGCACCAAGATCGTCTATCGGGCCCGTCATCCTTCCGACCCGTCCGAGCTCGAGGACTACCAGAGCCTGCTCGCCGACGGTCTGATCCGGCCGTCCAAGCTCGAAATCTTCGTCATGGATGCAGACGGCTCGAACAAGCGGCAGATCACCGACCTCGGCGTCGCCGCGTTCGCGCCGTACTTCCACCCCTCTGGCGAGAAGATCATCTTCTCAACCAACTACGGTGATCCCTCGGGACGCGAGTTCGACCTCTGGATGGTTGGCCTTGACGGTTCGAATCTCGAACAGATCACTTTCACCGAGGGCTTCGACGGCTTCCCGATGTGGGCACCGGACGGGAAGACCTTTGTGTTCTGTTCGAACAGGCACAACTCCCAGCCTGGAGAAACCAACGTATTCGTGACGGAGTGGAAGAACTGACCCGCCAGCCAAATCTGGGAAGCGATTGAAGTCGGGTTCCTCGATGCGGCACGCTCGATGCTCGATTTACAGAGCAATCGCCTTCTGATTTGCGGACCCATGGGTGGCTGGATCGAGTATCCAGGATCGAGAATCGAGTATCGAATATCCGGTGAATAACCTCCGTGGCCTTCTTCGCGATCTCTCTTTTCTGCTACCGTTGTCCTGAGCGAAGCGGAATGACAAATAACTCCATTGAATTGACCAGCCGGTACGGCATGAACACCGAGGAATTTTCGGCGTTGATGAAGTACCGCATCATCGAGATCCTCCTCGTCGCCTCGCATTACGACTCCTTCATTCTTGAAGAGGACGGCCAGCTCACCGAGTTGGTGATCGAGGAATATCGCAACCTCGATCTGAACCTTCAATTTGCGCCTCGATTCACGCGCGCGTCTGAGGCCGCGGAGGCCCTGCGACTGATCGAGGAACGCGACTTTGACATGGTGATCACGACGCCTCGCCTTCCCGACATGGAGATCAGCAAACTGGTCCACCTCATCAAGAAGGACCATCCCAAGCTGCCGGTCGGCCTGATCGCCGCCCACGCCTGGGAACTGCCGTGGCTCGAGGATCTGCGCGCCGGCGGCGAGCTCGATTGGACCTTTCTCTGGCAGGGCAACGTCCAGAGCTTGCTGGCGATGATCAAACAGGTGGAGGACCGCCGTAACGCCGAACACGACATCCTGGTCGGCGGTGTCCAGGGAATCATCCTGGTCGAAGACGAGCCACGGTTCTACTCGATCTACCTTCCCCACTTCTATACCGAAATCACCAGTCAAACCGGCCGACTCATGTCGGAAGGTATCAACCTCTCCCACCGCCTGCTGCGCATCCGGGCCCGACCGAAGATCCTGCTCGCGCAGGACTACGAGGAGGCCTGGGAGCTCTACGAGCGCTACAAAGGTAAGATCCTGGGCATCATTACCGATGTCAGTTTCCCGCGAGGAGGCAAGCTCGACGACGAGGCGGGGCTGGACCTCGCGAGAAGGGTCCGGGAACACGACGACGATCTTCCGATCCTCGTCCAATCCATGGAAATGCAGCATCAGGAGAAAGCGATCGAGATCGGCGCTCAGTTCATGAGCAAGAAGTCTCCACACCTCCTCGAAGACCTCAAGGAGTACATCGTCGACAACTTCGGCTTCGGCGATTTTATCTTCAAGCTCCCCGACGGCTCGCCCATCGCTCGCGCTGTCGACGTCAGGGATATGCTGCGATCGCTGGCGGAAGTGCCCGACGAATCGCTCGTCTTCCACGCCAGCCGCAATCACTTCTCGGCCTGGCTCAAGGCGCGAACCGAATTCGAGCTCGCGTCGAGTTTGCGTCCGCGAAAGGTCACCGAGTTCGACACACCATCGGACCTCCGCAGCTACCTCATCTCGACCATCACCGGCTACCTGCGCGAGATCCAACAACACGTCATCACCGACTTCAAGGGCGAGCTCTTCAACGACTTCACCGCCTTCTCCAAAATCGGCACCGGCTCGCTCGGCGGCAAGGGCCGTGGGCTCGCGTTCATGCACAAAATCCTCGCCCGCGACGTGCTGGACACCGAAAGCGTCGAGATCGCAATTCCCCAAACCGTGGCCCTGGCTTCCGACGTTTACGAGGAGTTCCTCGAGGACAATCGGTTGCGGGGAATCGTGACCCGAGCAAGCGAAATGACCGACCAGCAGGTGCTCGACTACATTCGGCGCAGCCGATTCCGCCACGAGCTCCGCTCGGATCTCGGCGCATTCCTCGAGCGCGTCTGCGAGCCGATTGCGGTGCGCTCGTCGAGCATCCTCGAGGACTCGGTCTACCAACCTTTCGCCGGCGTCTACGCCACTATCATGCTGCCCAACAACCACCCGTCACTGGACGTTCGTCTCGCACAGCTCCTCGAGGCGATCAAGGTCGTCTACGCCTCGACCGTATTCCAGAACGCGCGCGACTATCTCGAGACGACACCATTCCGAATCGAAGAAGAGCTGATGGCTGTGCTGATTCAGCGACTGGTCGGTAGCCAGCGTGGTGACCGTTTCTACCCTACGTTTTCCGGCGTCGCCTCGTCCTACAATTTCTACCCATTCGGGGACATGCGTCCAGAGGACGGAGTTGCTCAGGTTGCTCTCGGACTCGGCAAGACAGTGGTCGAAGGATTCGAGGCTCTGCGCTTCTGCCCGCGCCATCCCCAGACCCTGCCGCAGTTTTCGGCCGTCAAAGACGTCCTACGAAACGCCCAGAGGCGCTTCTACTCCCTCGACATGTCGCGAAACGATGTGATCCCGGGAGTCCAGACCGATGCCAACCTCCTCCACGATGAGATCAGCGAGGCCGTGCGGGACGGTGCCGCGGGACCCATCGCTTCGACCTACGATCGCGCCAACGACCGTATCGTTTCTGGGCTGGATGAAGGTGGATCGCCCATCATCTCCTTCGCTCCCCTGCTTCAGGGACGGACCCTACCGCTGCCGGACACCCTGGCCCGCCTGCTCGATGTTTGCCAGACCGGTCTCGCGAGTCCGGCCGAAATGGAGTTTGCCGCCGATATCCAACCAGGCCTCGGGAGAAGGCAGATCCTCAACGTCCTCCAGCTCCGACCTATGGTCTTCGAAGAAACGGACGTGGAGTTTGAATTCGACGAGTCAATGATTCCTCGAGCCGTGGTTCAATCGGAGGTTGCGCTCGGACACGGACGACGGGAGACGATCTCCGATCTGGTAGTGGTGGATCCGCGACGTATGGATCGGTCCCAGACCACGGAGGCCGCGGCTGCCATCGAGCAACTCAACCGCAATCTCCGGCGCCAAGGCCGACAATCGATCCTTATCGGGCCCGGTCGTTGGGGTTCACGTGACTCCTGGCTGGGCATTCCGGTCACCTGGCCACAGATTTCCACCGCCCGCGCCATTGTCGAAACCGACTTCACCGATCTTCAGGTCGAGCCCTCGCTCGGATCTCATTTCTTTCACAACCTGACCTGCTTCGGGGTCGCCTTCTTTGACGTCCACGAGCAGAACGGGAGCGGGGTCATCAACTGGGATTGGCTCGATCGACAGGAATCCGAGAGCGAGGTCCTGGGCGGGATTGTTCGTCATTTGCGGTTGGAAAATCCCGCGCAGGTTCTGGTGGATGGGTCGACCAGCAGGGGCGTGATTCTGGAGTCATTATCGCAGGACGAAGGATCACCCTTTGAGCACAAAGCTAATAGCTAGGGGCTTTTCTTGATCGGTAGCCTCTCTTCAGTGTGCGTTTGTGAACGTGATCACAAAATCCTTGCACGCTCCCACCTTGTGGAGTATTCTCAGTTCCGTTGACGGAAATTTGACCAGCCGCCGATTGAAATCCCAAACCGCAGGAGGAAGGGCCAATGCGTCCAGTTGAGAAGCTTTTTGCTGAGCAGTTCGTGCGCGGAGTCGTCGCGAAAAATCCCGGCGAACCAGAATTTCATCAGGCCGTTCAGGAGGTCGTGGAATCGTTGGTGCCGGTGCTGGAGCGCCACACCAAATATCTCGACCATCGCATCCTCGAACGCATTGTCGAACCGGAGCGAGTCCTCATGTTCCGCGTGCCCTGGATGGACGATCGTGGCGAGGTCCAGGTCAACAAGGGTTTTCGTGTGGAGTTCAACTCGGCCATTGGACCGTACAAGGGCGGCCTTCGCTTCCATCCCACGGTCAACCTCGGAATCCTCAAGTTCCTCGGCTTCGAGCAGATCTTCAAGAACTCGCTGACGACCCTTCCCATGGGCGGCGGCAAGGGTGGATCGGACTTCGATCCCAAAGGCAAATCCGACAACGAGGTAATGCGATTCTGCCAAAGCTTTATGACCGAGCTTTGCCGCCATATCGGCGCTGACACCGACGTCCCGGCAGGCGATATCGGAGTCGGTGGTCGTGAGATCGGCTTTATGTTCGGCCAGTACAAACGGATCAGGAATCGCTTCGAGGGCGTTCTGACGGGCAAAGGCCTCAACTGGGGCGGCAGCCTCATTCGCCCGGAGGCAACCGGTTACGGTTGCGTCTATTTTGCTCAGGACATGCTTGGCACCCGCGGCGATAGTTTCGATGGAAAAAGAGTAGCGGTCTCGGGCTCCGGAAACGTTGCCCAGTACGCTTCCGAAAAATGTCTCGAGCTTGGTGCCAAGGTCGTCACCCTGTCCGACTCTTCGGGATTCGTCGTCATCGAGGACGGGCTCACCGAGGAGATGCGGCAGGACCTGATGGATCTTAAGAACGTCCGTCGCGGTCGCATCCGCGAGCTTGCTGACAAGTTCCCCGGCGTTACCTATCAGGAGGGCACCGGAGTATGGAACGTGAAGTGCGAAATCGCGCTTCCGTGTGCGACTCAGAACGAACTCGACGAAAGCGATGCGAAAGCCCTTCTCGACGACGGCTGTTTCGTGGTCTCGGAAGGCGCGAATATGCCGTCGACCCCCGAGGCCGTCGAGCTCTTCATCGAGAAGAAAATCCTCTATGGCCCCGGCAAGGCCGCCAATGCCGGTGGCGTGGCCGTCTCCGGCCTCGAGATGTCGCAGAACAGTCAACGGCTTGCATGGACCAGCGAAGAGGTCGACAACCGCCTGCGCGACATCATGAGTCGCATCCACGAGGCGTGCGTCACGACCGCGGCCGAGTACGACCAGGCCGGCAACTACGTCGTCGGTGCCAACATCGCGGGCTTCGTCAAAATCGCAGATTCGATGATCGATCAGGGACTCGTATAGCGATCAACCGATTGGAACGATATCGGCGGCGCTTCGGCGCCGCCGTCTTTTTTTAATTAGGAATGAGGAATTAGGAATGCCGCTCGCCCATCCTTTGACGTTCGGGGGAGCATGGGTGGAAATTCCTAATTCCTAATTCCTAACTCCTAATTTACGATCCTGGTGTGCGATGATCATCGAGAGGGGTAAAAGCCATGAGTGATATTGCCTCCTTCAACGCCTTCGCCGATGCCCTCGCCCAGTTCGATCGCATCGCGGATCTCATGGGGCTCGACACCCCGACCCGGGAACTTCTGCGTCATCCCGCACACGAGCACAGGCTGACGCTGCCGGTCCGGCTCGACGACCGCAGCGTCGAGGTTTTTCACGGCTTCCGGGTCCAGCACAACGATGCCCGCGGTCCCGCGTGGGGCGGTGTCCGATTCCACCCGCAGGAGACTATTGACACGGTGCGGGCTCTCGCAATGTGGACAACCTGGAAAACCGCAGTCGTAAATATTCCTTTAGGCGGGAGCATGGGCGGCGTGGTCTGTGACCCGCACCGGCTGAGCCCATCCGAAATCGAGAGGATCTGCCGTGGCTGGATCCGCCGCGTCGCACGCACTATCGGTCCCCGACGGGATGTCCCGGCGCCGGACATGATGACATCCAGCCAGCACATGACCTGGATGCTCGACGAGTACGAGGTCCTGCGCGGCGGCCACAACCCCGGTGCCATCACCGGCAAGACCATCGGCGCCGGTGGCTCGCTGGGTCGCCTCGAGGCGGCGGGCTATGGTCTCGTCTATGCCCTGCGCGAAGCGCTCAAGGAGCTGAAACTGGAACCCAGGGGCACAACCGCGAGCGTCCAGGGTTTCGGCGCCGTCGCCCAGCACGCGATCGAGCTTTTCAACCAGATCGGCGGAAGGGTCATTTGTGTCTCGAGCTGGGACCCCGACGAAGGCTCACCCGTAAGTTACCGCAAGCGTGACGGGATCGATCTCGAGGAGCTTGGGAAGGCCTCCGACCGACTCGGCAATATCGACCCGGCCAAGGCGGGTAACCTCGGGTACGAGGTTCTCGAAGGTGGGGCGTGGTTGGAACAGGAGGTCGAGATCCTGATTCCGGCTGCACTCGAGCATCAGATCACAGCCGAAAACGTCGGTTCGATCTCTGAACGTGTTCGGATTGTCGCTGAAGGTGCCAACGGCCCCACCACGCCCGAGGCGGAAGATGACATCATCGCTCGCGGGATCTTCATGATTCCCGATATTCTCGCCAACGCCGGCGGCGTCACCTGCAGCTATTTCGAACAGGTCCAGAGCAACATGAACTATTACTGGCCGCTCTCCGAGGTCCTCAGCAAGCTCGATCGGACTTTGACTGCCGCCTTCGTCGCCGTCTCAGACCTCGCGGACTCGAAATCCCTCTCCATGCGCGATGCCGCCCTCGTGATCGCCATCGACCGCGTAGCGACGCAGTGCAGAGAGCGTGGTTGGTTGTAGAATGCGCCTCTCTCGATTCAACTCAACCGAGAGCGGGATCCTCGATGCTCGATGCTGGATGCTCGATCCACCCACCCATCCGGACTCACAACCCAGCTATTCAAAATCGAGTATCGAGAATCGAGTATCGAACATCCAAACTCGAGACCCCCGATGATCGCGAGAGTGCTGTGATGCTTGGAGCGCAAGATGTTCCGCGCTTCGACTGCGAGTTTTTCGGCGCGGAGAACAGCTTTACGCGCATCGGTGATGGTGCTCTCGGCGGCAAGGCATCAGGCCTGTTGCAGGTGCGCGAGGAGATCCTTTCCAAGCTCGATCCCGACGAGTTTCCATACGTCGAGGTTGCTGTCCCGACGGCAACCGTTCTCACCACTGAGGTCTTTGACAAATTCATCGAGAGAAATGCTTTGAAGGATATTGCCGACTCGGATCTCTCGGATGACCGAATCGCCCATGCTTTCCAGCAGGCGGACCTTCCCGCCGAACACGTCGGCGATCTGCGCGGTCTGATCTCGAACGTCCACACTCCGCTTGCGGTGAGATCGTCGAGTCTTCTCGAGGATGATCTCGACCACCCGTTCGCGGGTGTCTACGGCACAAAGATGATTCCCAACAACGAGATCGAGGAGGACTCCCGTTTCGCGCGTCTCGACGAAGCCATCAAGTTCGTCTACGCGACCACGTTCTTCGCCGAATCGAAGGGCTATCTGGGGTCTCTCGGCCGGCCCCCCGGCGGCGAGAAAATGGCAGTCATCATCCAGGAGGTGGTCGGGCAGCGCGCCGGTGACCGCTATTACCCCTGCGTCTCCGGCGTCGCCCGTTCCCACAACTATTACCCCACCGGTCATGCCAGACCCGAAGACGGCGTCGTGACACTCGCCCTCGGGCTCGGGAAGACGATCGTTGACGGTGGGCTGAGCTGGTCCTACTCCCCGGCTTTCCCGAAAGCTCCACCCCCGTTCAACGACCTTGGCGAGCTGCTCAAAAACACCCAAACCAGCTTCTGGGCGGTTCACATGGGTGACCCTCCACCCCACGACCCGATCCGTGAGACCGAGTACCTCGTCCAGCCTGATCTCGCCGCCGCCGAAAAGGACGGGACACTCCGTTACCTCGTCTCGACCTACGACCCGGGCTCGGATCGTCTCAACCCCGGCCTCGACGTTCACGGTCCGCGCGCACTCACCTTCGCACCACTGCTTGGCTCACGCCTGCTCCCCTTCAACGATCTCTTGAAACGTCTCCTGGAAATTTCAGAGGACGCGCTCGGCACGCCTGTAGAGATCGAGTTCGCCATCAATCTCGACCGCCGCGATGCTCTGCCGGCGCGCGTCGGCTTCCTCCAGGTACGACCCATGATGGTCGGCTCCGAAATAATCGGCGTGTCGGAGAGAGATCTCTTCGCTGATGACGTCGTCCTGGCCTCGGAGACGGTCCTCGGCAACGGCGAGCGAACCGATATCGAGGATGTCGTTTTCATCAGGCCGGATGCGTTCGAGCCCGCGAAGACACCGGCCATCGCGAAGGAGCTAGAGGGCATCAACCGGAGTCTGGTCGACGACGGACGAAGATATCTGCTCATCGGTTTCGGTCGCTGGGGGACCTCCGACCCGTGGCTCGGCATCCCCGTCGCGTGGGGCCAGATCAGCGGCGCGCGGGTGATCGTCGAGGCCACCCTGCCCGATGTGCAACCCGATCTCAGCCAGGGCTCCCACTTTTTTCACAACCTGCTCAGCTTCCATGTACTCTATATATCGGTGGAACATTACGGCCCACATCGCATCGATTGGGAGTGGCTCGGCCGCCAACCTGCCGTTCAGTCGACCGACCACCTCACTCACGTGCGCCTGCCCGAACCTCTCGAGATTCGGGTCGACGGCGGTAGCGGTCGAGGAGTGATCCGGCGCCATGCCTAATCCTCCGAACCACACAGGCCCCGCCGACAAGCTGATCGCCTCCCTCCAGGAGCGCGCCAAGGAGCTCAACTGCCTATACGAGGTCGAGCAGATCTTGGCTCGCCTCGATCTGCCGCTTGTCGATGCGTTCCAACAGGTGGTGGAGGTGATCCCACCCGGATGGCAATACCCCGACATCTGCCGGGCCATGATCGAGTACGGTGAGGAGGTCTACACCAACGAGGGCTTTCGACCGACGCCGTGGGTCCAATCGAGCGACATCGTCGTTCAGGACAACGTTGTCGGCCGCCTCAGCGTGTGGTACGCCGAAGAGCGACCGAAAGAGGACAGCGGCCCCTTCCTCAACGAGGAGGAGCGGCTGATCCGCACTATCGCCGAGCGGCTCGGGCACAGCATCCTCTTCCACCGCATGTACGAGACCCGCCAGCACTGGGAGTCTGCGAGCCGGGAGCTCGAGGCCGAGAAAGAGGACCGGTGGCGGGGGCCTATCGAGCTTCTGCGTCGCTCAGACCGCGAGCTCTACCTGCGCATCGCCCGCAAGATGGTCAACCACCTGGTGTGGGCCGGAGTTGAGGGCGGCAAGGAATTGCTGCAGGAAATCTACGGGTCGGCTGACGAAGACGAGCGCCAGGATCCAAACTACCCGGCACGCCCACGCGCCGTAAACGAGCAGATCCTGCTCGACGCCAAGCCCTTCGAGCTGGCCGAGAACTACCTCGGCGCCGACGCCACCCTCGCCCTGACCCGCGACTGGGTGATGGAGGACAAGGCGAGCTTCCTGCCGGCGGTCCTCAGCAACCCGCGTTCGAGCCTGACCGAGGTTGGAGGTGCCGTCCGCCGTTTCCACCACCTGCTCGCCGACGGTGCCGAGCTCTCGCCAGCCGCTCTCAACGGAATCCGTGTTGGCCTGATCCGGCGTTTTCTCACCGACCAACTCGACTTTATCTCCGTCGCCAAGGAGTACATCGAGACCGACGATTTTCTCGATCTCATCGATCGCGTCATCCACTCCGACGCCAGCCAAGGCAAGCTCGGCGGCAAGAGCGCCGGGCTATTCCTCGCCGCGGCGATCCTGCGGCGCGAGGGCTCGGCCGACCGGCCGATCGGCGAGATCAAGGTTCCACGCAGCTGGTACGTCGCCTCCGAAGGGTTCATGTCCTTCATCGCGTACAACCATCTCGACGAGGTGCTGCAGCAGAAGTACCGCGAAATCTCCCAGGTCAGGCGGGAGTATCCCAACATCATCCAGCTCTTCAAGAACTCTCGCTTCCCTCGCGAGGTCGTCAAGGGCGTGTCGATGATCCTCGACGAGGTCGGCGACACACCGCTCATCGTGCGTTCGTCGAGCCTCCTCGAGGACCGCATGGGCAGCGCCTTCTCCGGCAAGTACCGCAGCCTCTTCCTCGCCAACCGAGGCAGCAAGCAGGAGCGGATGAGCGCCATCCTCGACGCCATGACCGAGGTCTACGCCTCGGTTTTCGCCCCGGACCCCATCGCCTATCGGCGAGAGCGCGGTCTGCTCGACTTCCACGAGGAGATGGCGATCCTGGTCCAGGAGGTTGTCGGCACTCGTCTCGGCGACTATTTCCTGCCGGCTGTGGCCGGCGTTGCGTTCTCCAACAACGAGTTCCGGTGGTCGCCGCGGATCAAACGCTCGGACGGTCTGATCCGCCTGGTTCCCGGTTTGGGCACCCGTGCGGTGGATCGAGTCGGCGATGATTATCCGATCCTCTCGGTGCCGGGGCAGCCGGGCCTCAGAGTCAACACCACTGTCGAAGAGGTGATTCGCTACTCGCCCCGCTCGGTGGATGTCATCAATCTCGAGACCAACAAGTTCGAGACCCGCGAAATCGACGAGCTACTGCGCGCGTACGGTTCCGACTACCCCGCGTTCCAGCAGGTCTTCTCCGTCCTCAAGGATGGCGTTCTCCACAAGCCGGTGCCCGTCCTCGTCGACACTGAAAACGATGACTTCGTGGCCGACCTTCGCGGGTTGATTGACTCGACCCCGTTCGTCAGGCACGTCGGCAACATCCTCAAGATCCTCGAGGAGACGCTCGGGACCCCGGTGGATATAGAGTTCGCGCACGATGGTAACGACTTCTATCTCCTCCAGTGCCGGCCCCAGAGCTTTGCCGCCGAGGACGCGCCCGCGCCTATTCCCAAGGACGTAGCGGTCGAGGACACCCTCTTCGCCGCCCACCGATTCGTTTCCAACGGCCACGTGCCCGATATCACCCACGTCGTCTACATTGACCCCGAGGGCTACGCGCAGCTCAAAGACCGCGCCGATCTCCTGGCCGTCGGCGACGCGGTGGGCAAGCTCAACAAGCTGCTGCCCAAGCGCCAATTCATCCTCATCGGGCCCGGACGCTGGGGCAGCCGCGGCGATATCAAGCTGGGCGTCGGTGTCACCTACTCCGACATCAACAACACCGCGATGCTGATCGAGGTCGCACGCAAGACCGGTGACTACCTGCCCGATCTGAGCTTCGGCACCCACTTTTTCCAGGACCTCGTAGAGTCTGAGATTCGCTACCTCCCCCTCTATCCCGACGACGACAGCATTCTCAACATGCAACTGCTCCACGCGTCGCCCAACCTCCTGACCGCCATGCTCGCGGAGTACGAACACCTCTCCAAGGTAATCCGGGTCGTCGACGTTGCGACCGCCAGCGGCGGGCGTGTCCTCCGCGTCCTGATGAACTCGGAGCTCGACGAGGCCGTTGCCGTGCTCGCCGAGGCCGGGGAGCGAAACGACGAGGCTCGCCAGGCCCCGATCGACCAACCCCAGGGAAAATCCGAGAGCCACTGGCGGTGGCGGATGGAGATGGCGGAGAAGATCGCCGCCGAAATCGATCCGGAACGGTTCGCCGTTGCCGGCATGTACATCATTGGCAGCACCAAGAACGCCAGCGCCGGGCCGTCGAGCGACATCGATCTGCTCATTCACTTCCGGGGCGACGACCAGCAGCGGAACGACCTCGAGACATGGCTCGAGGGCTGGAGCCTGTGTCTCGGGGAGGTCAACTATCTCCGCACCGGCTACGTCAACCACGATCTGCTGGACGTCCATATCATCACCGACGAGGACATAGAGAAGAAAACCAGCTTCGCGGCCAAGATCGGCGCCGTCACCGACGCCGCGTTAGAGCTCTCTGTCGGGACCACTGAGAAATCGACATTGCGGGAAAATTGTGGTCACTCCGGGGAACTCGACCGGGCCAACAATGAAAACTCCGAACATGGAGGATAAATGGAAGATCGTCCAGACGTTGAGACGATGACCCCCACAGATCAGACAGGGGGCGAGATCTGTCTGACGTGCATGCACCTGCCGGGCTGCGTGCAGCGTTCAAAGCAGGCGACGCCGATCCTCTTCTGCGACCTCTACGAGGAGGGCGAGTGGACCGCGGACCTAGTCCCAGCCATCATCGACAAGCATAGTGGCGAGCGCGGTGGGCTCATCTCGATCCTCGAGGGCATCCAGGCGAAGTACGGCTTTCTCCCCGAGAGCGCCCTGCGGCTGGTCGCTCAGCGGACTGGGCGGTCGCTTGTGGATGTCTACGGTGTTGCTACCTTCTACAAGGCCTTCACGCTCGAGCCGAGGGGCAGACACGTGTGCTCGGTGTGCGTGGGCACCGCCTGCCACGTCCGCAATGCACCGGCGGTGGCCGAGGAGTTCGAGCGGCAGCTCGGTATCCACACCGGTGAGACCACCGAGGACCGCGAGTTTTCCCTGGAGACCGTGAACTGCCTCGGGGCCTGCGCGCTGGGGCCGATCGTGGTGGTCGACGGCCACTACTTTCCACAGGTCAACACGCGCCAGGCCGGCGAGATCATCGGCAGGACCGAGATCGGTCTCGATTTCGTTGAGGTCGCTACTGACGAGCGGGTCTTCCCTGTCGAGGTCTTCTGCGCCCGCTGCAACCGCAGCTTGATGGACCCCGGGCACCCCATCGAGGGCCATCCCTCGGTGCGAGTCACGGTTTCCTTCGGCCGCAAGCACGGTTGGCTCAGGCTCTCGTCGCTCTACGGCAGCTTCACCATCGAGTCCGAGGACGAGATCCCCGAAGACACGGTCCTCAATATCTTCTGCCCGACCTGCCACGCCGAGCTCGCCGGCGCCACCGACTGCCCGGTCTGCGGCGCACCCATGGTCCCGCTCATCGTCCGTGGCGGAGGCATGGTGCAGATCTGCTCGCGCCGTGGCTGCTTCAGCCATCTGCTCGACGTCAGCGGATCGGGCGCCTAGGAGGCCGCACGATGAGAAAACTCCAATCCCTCGACGACCTCATCGGCTTCCGCGAGCGCGTTTCCGGTGAGAAGGATTTGAAGACGCAGACACCCACCCTCGTGGTGAGCGCCGGCACCTGCGGACAGGCGAGCGGTGCCAACGACATCATGAGGATCATCAAGCGTCACATTCTCAAGGAGAACCTCGGTGACAAAATCGAGCTGAGAATTACTGGATGCCACGGATTCTGCCAGGTAGAACCGTTCATCCTCGTCGAGCCTTGGCTGCACCTGTATCCGCAACTGAAGATGGAGGACGTCCCCAGGGTCATCGAGGCTGTCCTCGGTGGCTATGTCGAGGAGGACCTTATCTATACCGAGCCTCAGGTCGGGACCAAGTTCCACAGCCAAAGCGATATTCCGTTCTTCAAGAAGCAGACCCGCACGATTCTCGGCAGCAACCAGATGCTCGACCCGATCCGAATTTTCAACTATT
>Ga0224513_10000602_pt1 | contig 13921 bp, 10 predicted proteins | sample SF_May12_sed_USG_5_FD_169109 | JGI IMG/M metagenome (GOLD analysis project Ga0224513, IMG submission 169109) | Sediment microbial communities from San Francisco Bay, California, United States - SF_May12_sed_USGS_21 | ecosystem: Environmental > Aquatic > Marine > Sediment | place: USA... | reverse complement strand
GGCGAAGCCAGCCGCGCCCACAGACGATAGAGATCCGCTTCGGAGTCGGTCAGCCACTCGTCCGCCACCGTCCGCGTGGCCGTCGCGTTCAGGTTGGCGGAGCCGAGGAACGTGAGGCCAGTCTGCTCCTTGATCCGGGCCTCGGCCAGGAGCTCCGGCAGGTAGCGCAGCGACGCAAGCCCTTGAGTCTGCTCCGACCCTTCCTCACCAGGGACCGCTTCGCTGTCGGCGTCGGTCCAGACCAGGCTTCCCACCAGCTCGCCGCGGAAGTCGAACTGCGCGAATGCCGAGCCCCATGGAACGAGCACGAGAATCGCCCAGATGAAGAAATGAAGTGAGCGACGTGTGCGGCGGTGGATTGCCGCGATCACGCGGTACACCCCGAAACGGTACCTCTTGAGGCGATCAAGCGCGTCTTGACACCGGCTCGGCTCATCTCCCGCTCCCCCGAATTCTGACACCCGCAGCCTAGCACGCACCCGGGGTTGGCTCCCCGCCCGGTGTCACCTCCACAAAGGGGCAATTATGAGGTTGTTTAGATGTTTAAATAAAATAAGGTGCCAGGAGAAACTTCTCGACTTTCTTTAGTTAGAATCTCGGCAGCGGGAATGGCATGCCGAGGCGGCGACGAGTATTTGTCGAAGAAGGCGATCGAACTCCTGCGTTCCCGAGTGGGCAAGAAAGAATAAGTGAGGGCTAGAATAGAAGAAAGTTAAAAAGTATCTCCTGGCACCTATGAGAGATCTCGAAAAATTATGCCTGGGTTGAAGGATCAACTCTCAGAGGAACGAGGATCAAACACGGCACCGGACGGTGGCGGCTATCCCCCGCCTCAGTCCTCCAGCGGCTGGGCTGATTGGCTTACGAACGCGAAGGATTTTTAGATCAGACGCGTGGATGCCAGGAAGGTCATTGCGCTGACGGTCGCGCACAGCACCGCGCCCCAAACCAGGTCCACCAGCGCCACCTTCAAGGGAAAGCCATCCAGAGTGGCGAGGTTGGTGAGATCGTAGGCGGCGTAGGTGACGAGACCGAAGAGGGCGCCGAGGAGCACGGCGTGGGCGAAGCTCTGGCGTTCGACGGCCGGCAAGATGACGAGCACCACGAGACCGACGAGAAAGAGGAGATAGAAGGCGACGGCGGCGGCCCAGTTGACGCTGGGCTTCATGAGGTGGCCCATCTGCGCCTGGTAGAAACCTCGAGCGACCACTCCGAGCCAGAGCAGATCCATGGCGAAGAACGTGATCAATGCCACACCGTAGAGCTTGAAGAAACCGGCGGCCGTCATGTCTTATCCTCCGGGGCTCCGATTGAGCCACCACAGCGACGCGTTGAGGATGGTGGCGAACGAAACCCAGGCCCAGTAGGGCAGCAGCAGCACCCCGGCCGCCGGGACCACACGCCAGAAAAGCCAGATCGTCGCACCTATAGCGACCCAGAGCACGATGATTTCGACTAGAGCCAAGCCGGGTTGCCGAATTCCGAAGAACAGGATAGACCACAGCCCGTTGAGCGCGAGTTGAATGACAAAAACCGCCAGGGCCGCCCTGACACCGTCTGCATCGACGCCTCGGAGCCACACGAGATAGGCGGCCACACCCATCATGATGTAAAGCACTGTCCAGACCGGACCGAAGACCCACGCCGGGGGGTTGAAGGACGGTTTGACCAGGGTCGGGTACCAAGTTGAAATTCCCCGGGCGGTTGCGAATCCGGACAGACCGCCGACAGCGACGGGCACCGCGACCGCGATCATGAGTTTGAGAGCATTGTTGATCATGTGATTCGCGGTCGATGATATCCGTTTTCGATGTCGCGTCAACCGATGGTTCGGCCTCGCCTTTGCGGCTTCGTGCTTCGCACTACGCCGTCACAAGTCGGCATTGACTGGCTTGCCAGGGCGTAGTTCGAAACCGGGTATCGGCGTGGAGGAGGATGTCCGGCTTCGCCAAAAGGCTACGCCGGGACATTTTGTGTTTTCAGCCTGGCTGAAAACACAGAATGGTGAGCCGTGCTGGACTCGATTCCGCCGGCGGCAGCGACGCGTGGACAACGGCCGAAAAGGAAGGGCGGGGGGTAGTCGGCCATCGGCCACTCGCTGGCGACGGTGCAAGCTCGCGCTTTGCGCGAGCAACCAGCGACCACCGGATTAAATGTCCACTGCGAATGCAATTTTGGTAGTACTTTTTCAGGCACCCCCAGCCTGATCCTAGCCCGCCTGAGAAGGGTTGAATTGAGGCTGCCTGGCCGACATTCCTACCAACAGCCCGGACCTCCTGGAACCCTTCTCTTGTACGCCTTCGTAGCACAATGCAACAATGCCGTGCGAGGAGAAAGAGCAGGTTCCGCGATGACAGAAAAAAACAAGACCCCCGATCGATCCGCGGGATGCGGTGTTGAATGTGGGTTCCATGTAGCGGTCATTGGTGCCGGGCTGTCGGGGTTGGCATGTGCTCGTATCCTTGCGGATCATGGGCACCGCGCGCGGGTGTTTGAGAAGTCGCGAGGTCCCGGCGGACGCATGTCGACCCGGCGCGCTGACCATCTGAGATTCGACCACGGTGCGCAGTACTTCACCGTGAGGGACCCGCTTTTCGAGCGGTTTGTGGCATCCTGGCGGCGCGACGGGCTGGTGGCGCGATGGAACGGTAGGCTCGCAAAGCTCGACCGGGTCGCGGTCGAACTCAATGATGACTCGCCCCAGCGATTTGTCGGAGTCCCAGGGATGAACGCCATATGCAAGCATCTTGCAGGGGACCTCGACGTCGCTTTTGACCGTTCGGTGAGTCGGCTCGAGCGTGAAGGAGAGCGTTGGTGCGTGCGCTGCGAAGACGGCTCGGAACTCGGTCGATTCGATGCCGTCGTTGTATCGGCGCCGGCGCCGCAATGCGCGACGCTGTTGGCCGAAGCGGCGCCCGGTATCGCGGCGCGAGCCGCAGAGGTCGATATGGCGCCCTGCTGGGCTGCCATGGTCGCTTTCGACGATGCTCTCGACCTCGGTTTTGACGGTGCATTCGTTCAGAATTCGGCTCTCAGCTGGGTCGCCCGAAACACCTCCAAGCCGGGCCGCCCTGCTGCCGAGGCTTGGGTGTTGCATGGGTCGCCGGAGTGGTCTCGCGATCACCTCGAAATCGACGGTGAAGATGCGGGCCGCCGACTCTTTGGTGCGTTTGCCGAAGCCGGCGGGCAGCCGCTGCCCGAGCCATCTCACCTGATTGCGCATCGCTGGCGCTTCGCCCTCCCTGTCGAACCCCTTACGGAGACCTGCCTGTTTGACGGTGATTTCACCGTTGTCGCTTGCGGAGATTGGTGTGGCGGGCCGCGGGTAGAAGGCGCATTTCTTTCGGGTTGTGCGGCAGCCGGGCGCGTGCTCGCAGCCCGGGATGAGGCTGATGTCGCACATGAGGACAGGCTGCGCTAACCTCTGAAGACCGACACTCTCGAAGAAAAGAGGAGGACTTCATGAAATCGGTCCTACTGGTCCTGCAAATCGTTGTTGCGCTCGGAATTTTCAATGTGTGGATTCTCCGTTTCTCAAAGACAACCGCATGGCGAGGCGGGGCCTCGGCGAATATGAAACAGGAGTTCCAGACCTACGGTCTGCCTCCTTGGTCGGTGCAGTTGATCGGATTCTTGAAGCTCGCTTGCGCCACCTGTTTGGTCGTCGGAATCTGGTTTCCGGTGGTGACACAACCCGCGGCGATCGTCCTTGCAGTCTTGATGTTTGGAGCCATCGCTATGCACGTCAAGGTCAAAGATCCTGTGAAAAAGTCCCTCCCTGCTTTCACCATGTTTGTACTGTCGCTGGCAGTCGCCTTTTTGTAGAGCGTGACCACGAGGCTTGCCGTGAGCTGTTTCAGTAAAGCCCTCGACGAGCTTCAACCGGAAGCCGAAGGCAGGCGTTGGATCTTCGTGCCGAATGATCAGTTGACCGATGTTACCCAACATCCGGAAAAGGGACCTTATCGTCAATAGTAGCGAGCCAAGATCGTGAAACAGGTGACGATCAGCGAAAGAAAAAAGACGAGACTGGCCGCACCGGGAAGTACGCAGGGCGCATGCTTGAATCTCGCCGACGACCCGGAGTGGAAGATCCAGACCGCAGCAAGCGCAATGGGATGGAAATACCGTCCCTGGATCCCTCCTATCCGGCCACCGATCACGTACATCGCGAGGCTTATCGCCAGCATCGAGGCCACGACGACGGCAGCGAAAATGATTCGTTGCCACGGCCTGACAGTGGCCGAAGATCCCGGGTCAAGGATCGTGAAAGCTATCAAAACGGCGAGGTACATGAACAGAAAGCCCAGGGGCAACGGTGTATCGAGCCACCCCAATCTGCCGATGAATTCAGCACCATAGCGCGGAGCATGCTGGATGTAGTCCACGAGCACCGACCCGACGAGGCCGAATGGTCGTTCGATGACTTCGCTGATCATCGTCTTCATTCTGAAGTTCATTGCGTCAACCGACGGCTGCGCGATTGAGAGGCCAATTGTGACGGCACAAACGGAGGCAACCAGTATCGCGATGAACACGAGACGAGGCCTCCGAACAGGAATTCGCGTGATCGGGATGGCCAGGGAGGCAAAGACCAACGGCAGGTAAACAGGCTTGGTCAGGCAGAGAGCGGCCGATAAAAGGACCAACAATCCAAAGTCCGATAGACCACGAGGTGGCTGGTTCTTGAAAGCGATCTTGGCGATGGTCGCAGTCAGCAAGAAAGCGATCGCCATAATCACCGAGTCTGCGGAAACGGACGACCGCAGAAACATCGCCATCGGCATCAGCGCGAGGAGTGCTGTCAACCACCGAAAACCGGGAAGTTGCCGGATGGCAAGGAAGATCAGGGCGATTGCGACAAAAAGATTGGCTGTCCGTGCGCAATACAGGAGGCCGAGCGGAGTGGCTCCGAAGCAGCGACCGACCGCGATGCCGAAAGCCTGCGGCAGATAGGGAACCCCGGAGTAATTGAGCGATTTCGGAAAGCGGGACAACTCGGTTTCTTCAGGTCTCAGCTGCAACTGACGAGCTTTTTGCCAGGTTCCCGGTTGGATCTTCCGTTCCGGATGAAAGGGCACGTCGTCGACCATGATCTTCACCAGACGGCGGAGGCTGGACGGCAACCGCTCGCCGGGCAGGTCGTCGCCTCCGCCGGCCAGAAACCTCCCCTGGCTCACGGAGTACGCACTATAGAAGTGAGCCGGTTCATCGGGAACCTGGAAGGGCGGCGTGACAACAACGAGTATCAGGCCGCCAATCAGGCCCGCGACAAGGAAGAACTGCCCGGGTTCAAGCGCAGACAGCAAAGCAGGAATCCTGACGCGCAGGAAGCGTTTCATTCTGCCGTCCTGACCAGATCCATGAGGTACGACTCTCCAATCAGTGCACCACGGATATCAGCGAGCAACACGTCCTCAGAGTGGAGAGGCGATCTCCGCAGGGGCGCCGGGTCCACGTGATGCGCCATTCCTTCGGTCCATCTTCTGTTGCGCCAGGATACCGAAATACATGATTCCCAGAGGATTGTATCGTGACCCCGCAGAGAACAAACCGATCCTTGCGCCTCGTTGATGATCGGTCTGGAGCCTGAATATTCGCGAGAGATTTTTTGTTAGCCGCACGATGAAACGACAATTTGCGGGCAGCCTTTCGGGCTCGAACGGCATTTCTCGGTTGCGGTCGACGGTGTTGTAGAATGCCGACAGAATCGGATTTGAGATTGTTTCTGTGCGACTTTTGCTCGCGAAGAGAGGCTTATTGTTATTGGCGATGCGGCGGCGCCACCCGACCATTGCATCCGCCCCGGCGAACTGTGTGGTTCGAGTAGCTCTGTGGAGGGCCCGTGGATTTCGGTTGGACCGATGACCAGATGACATTGCGGCGCGGAGCAGTGGATTTCGCCACTCGTCGACTCATGGAAGGGGTCGCCGATCGCGACCGGAATTGCGTCTTCCCCCGTGAGCTGTGGGATGCGTGCGCGGAGTTCGGGCTGCAGGGCCTGGTTGTGCCCGCTGAATGGAATGGCGCGGGTCATGACCTGCTTTCGGCAATAGCCGTCTTGGAGGGTATCGGTTACGGAGCGAGAGACAACGGGCTCGTTTTTTCGGTCGCCGCTCATGCTGCGTCCTGCGAGGGCCCCATTTCCGATTTCGGCAGCGACGAGCAGAGAAAGGAGTGGCTGCCGAGGCTGGCGGACGGATCCGCGATCGGAGCCACCGGCATCACCGAACCGGACTCGGGGTCGAACGCGCTCTCACTCCAGACAACCGCAGTCCAGAGGCGTGACGAATGGGTGCTCGACGGATGCAAAACCTTCGTGACCAACGCACCGGTTGCGGACGTTTTCATCATCTATGCGCGAACCGGGGATTCCCCCATGTCCGGCATCACGTGTTTCCTCATACCCCGTGCGACTCCGGGACTCTCGGTTGGACCGCCAATCGAAAAGATGGGTCTGCGCACGAGCCCGATGTCCCAGGTGTTTTTCGAGGACTGCCGGGTCCCCGCTTCCGCAGTCGTCGGCGGAGTCGGATCCGGCGGAATGATTTTCAACCAGACTATGGACCTCGAACGGTTGTTGGTGATGGCGCCGGCGATCGGGGTGATGGAGCGGGTTCTCGAGCGCTGCGTCGCCCACGCCAGGCAACGCACCGCCGGTTCGGTCCCGCTTGCGAAACACCAATCGATCTCCCACCGCATCGCGGACATGGAGCTCGAACTCGAAGCGAGCCGGCTTCTGATGTATCGGGCCGCCTGGCACCGCATGTACCGCGGCTCGGCGACACGGGAGTCGGCGCTCGCCAAACTGGCGGTCAGCGAAGCCTACGTATCAAGTTGCCGCGGCGCTGTACAGATTTTTGGAGGTTACGGCTACATGGTCGAGTATGAGCTCGAGAGAGAGTTGCGCGACGCACTTGCCACGACTCTTTACGTCGGCACGTCGGAAATTCAGAGAAACCTGATTGCGGGATTGAGGGGGCTCGGATGAGCACGAAAGGTCCCACGCGGCGATTCCTCAGATCGACCTGCGTACGGTGGTGCCTCTGCCTCCTGGTCGCCGCGGGCGCCGCGGTTGAAAGCGCTGCCCACAACGCCGGCAACAGCTACCTCTACCTTCAAATCTACCCTGATTCCATCAGCGGCCGCTTCGAGATCGCCCTCTCGGACTTCAATCCGGCCCTGGGTTTTTCCGGAACCGAGCTCGAGATCACCGCGGACAACCTCGACCAGCGGATCGGTTTCCTCCAGACCTACTTCCTCGAGCACGTCTCCATTTCAAACGACCAGGGCCCCCTTTCAATCGACTTTACGACCCACGAGCTGCTCAACACCGAAGGCGGCTATGTGCTGATGCCGTTCAATCTGGGGGGGCTCGATCGAGTGCCAGAGACCTTGAGCTTCGAGTACTCGGTCCTGTTCGACGAAGACTCCGCCCACCGCGGATTCCTTCTCGTCGAGCACAATTGGGCAACCGGGACCTTCGCCAACGAGAACCGGGTCTCGCTGGTGTTCGGACCAGGCTCGCGCCATCAGGTCTTCGATCTGACCTCGTCCGGACGCCTCCGTGGCTTCCTGGCCCTGGTTCACCTGGGTGCCGAGCACATGGTGCTGGGTCTCGATCACGTCTTCTTCCTGATGGCGCTGTTGTTGACGGTGGCGCTGCGCCGTAAAGAGGGGGTGTGGCAGCCACTCGAGGCCCCGCGACCGGCTCTGTGGAATGTCCTGACGATCGTGACCGCTTTCGCGGCGGCTCACGCCGTGGCGCTGACGCTGGCGGCGCTCGGGCTGCTGCGCCTGCCGGAAGCGCTGGTCGAAACAATGATCGCCGCATCGACGACGCTGGCGGCTCTCAACATTTTTTTTCCGCTGTTCCGCGGACGGATCTGGTGGATCGTTTTTGGCCTCAGCCTGTTTCACGGCATGGGTTTCGCTGGGGGTCTGATGGACCTGGGTGTTCTCGACGAACATCTCGGTTTGTCGGTGGTGGCCTTCAATATTGGAATCGAGATCGGACAGATAGTGATCGTGGCGGTCATGTTGCCCCTGTTGTTTGCGGTGCGCAGGCTCGAGCTGTACCGAAAGGTCTTTCTGAAGGTGGCCGCGGTGGGGTTGATTCTTGTCTCCGGCGTGTGGGTCATCGAACGCGCGTTTGACGTCGACATTCCGATGCGGGAACTGCTGCCGACAAGCGTACAGAAGGTGCTTCCGTGAAGACCGGCGGCGGTACGCCGATGCTGTTGCACCGGATGATTGACGAGGCGGCCCTCTGTCGTCCTGAGGCCCCTGCAATTCGCTGCGGCGGCGCGACTCTGAGTTACGAGGAGTTGGCCCGTCAGGCCAACGGAATGGCCCGGGTGTTGCTCGGCGCGGGATTGCAGCGAGGGGACCGCGTCGCGGTGCTGCTCGGAAAGGATCTCAAGGTTCCGGTGGCCTTCTACGGAGTGCTTGCAGCGGGCGGGGCATTGGTGCCCATCGACCCGAAATCCCCAGTCGAACAGGTGGCGCGCATCGTGCGCGCCACGGGGGCGACCCACCTCGTCTCGCAGCCCGAAAAGCGCAACGTCGTTCGCGGTACGCTCGCTGCGTGTCCGGATGTGAGGTACGCGGTAGGACTCGATATGGGTCAGGAGACACCAGTTCGCTCGTGCTCGTGGGAAACCGTGACCGGGGAAGCCACCGACCGCCCACCGGACGTTTCGGTGATCGATCTCGACCCGTCGTACATTCTGCACACCTCGGGCTCGACCGGAACCCCGAAGCTCATTCTCCACACTCACCGCAGCGCGATGAGCTTTGTCGAATGGGCGGTGGCGGAGTACTCCCTCACCAGCGACGACCGCCTCAGCAACCACTCATCGCATCACACCTGCTTCGCCACCTTCGACTACTACGCCGCCGCCCGCGCGAGTGCGGCAACCGTCCTTCTGACGCCGGCGGTGATGATCATGCCGGGAAGCCTGGCGGCGCTCCTCGAGCGCGAGCGCGTCTCGGTGTGGTACTCGGTGCCAACTGCGCTCGTCCAGCTCTCGCTTCGCGGCAACCTCGAGGCCCGGGACCTGAGCTCGATTCGATGGGTTCTCTTTGCCGGCGAGACATTTCCAGAAAAGCACCTTCGCCGAATCATGCAACAGCTCCCTGAAGCCCGTTTCAGCCACGTGTACGGTTCGACCGAGACCAACGTGTGCGCCTACTACCACCTGCCGGAGTCATCGGAGGTTTGCAGCCCGCTGCCGATCGGAAAGGCCTGTTCCAACGCGCGGACGCAGGTCGTCAGCGACGACCTGCAGCCTGTTGCCAACGGCGAGGTCGGAGAGCTGCTCGTCCGGGGGGCGACCGTGATGTCGGGCTATTGGGGCAATCCCGACCGCAACCGGCAGGTTCTTGTCCGGCAGCGCCCCGCCGGCGATATCGAAGAAGTCTTCTTTCGGACCGGGGACCGGGTACGAGCCCGCGAAGACGGCAACCTCACCTTCGTTGCTCGCGCCGACCTCCAGGTCAAAGTCCGAGGCTACCGCGTCGAGCTCGAAGAGGTCGAATCGGCGCTATTGTCCCTCGACACGGTCGAAGAGGCGGCAGCCCTTGCGGTGCCAGACGGCGAAGGCAGCTCCGCCATCCGGGCAGCGGTCGTGGTCGGAGGTGACGGCTCGCCGGGCCAGAGGGAGATCCTGTCTGGTCTGGCGAAGATCCTCCCACTGCATGCCGTACCTGCGGAAGTCGCCATCCTCGATTCTCTGCCGAGAACGCCAACCGGCAAGACCGATCGCAACGCCCTTCGAACCCAGCTCATGAAACCGGAGGTCGGCGATGACGTCTGACGCCACACCGCTCGACGGGACTCGGGAGATCGAAAGCCGGATCATCACCTTCATACAACACGAACTGCTCAGTCCGGATACGACCGTTGACCGCGAAGACGACCTCTTGTCCGGCGAGCTTCTCGACTCGATTGCCGTACTGCGCCTTTCGGTCTTTGTCGAGGAGGAGTTCCAGCTCGTTGTTCAGCCCGCCGACTACGTCATCGAAAACTTCCAAACTGTCGCGGTGATCGCCGACTTCATTGAGCGATCCGGCCGCCGGGCACAGCACCCGCCAACCGCCTCCGGGAAGTGAATCGTTGATCACACCCGGCTCCTCACAGGAGAGCTTCATGGCACGAATCGGCTCCGAAACTTCAGATCTGACCCACAGCCAGACCCAGATCTGGATCGGACAACAACTGCATCTAGAGAGCCCGCTGTACAACATGACCTTCGCGTTCGTTGTCCCGACGGAGCTGCGTATTGATCTGTTCCGCGAGGCATGGCGCCGAGTCGCCGACGGCAGCGACGTCCTCAGGACACGGCTGGAAGAGCGCGAAGGCGCAGGCCGGCGCAAAATCAGCGAAGCCGGGAGTTGTCTGACGGAAGTCGTTGAGTTTCCGGAATCGGCGGATCCAGAGAAGGAGTTCCTGGCCTGGTGCCGGAAACGCTGTGCTCGACCGCTTGACCTTGGCGGATCGCTCGTCGACAGCGTCATCGTCCCGCTCGGCAGCGGTCGGACCGGTTGGTATCTCAATCAGCACCACCTGGTGGCCGATGCCTGGTCGACACTGCTTCTGTATCGCCGGGTCGGAGCTGAGTATGAAGCGCTGCTTCGCGGAGACGATGGGGAGCGCCCACCGCGCCCCGACTACTATCCGACCGCTTCCGCCCTGCAATCGAAGACCGCGGCGCCGTCTTCTGCGGCCGAACATTGGACGGCTCGGCGGGAGCGACCGGGTCGTAGAGTTCCTCTCTACGGCCGCAGTCCCGACCCAACGGGCACCGCCAGCACCCGCGTGACCCTCGAGCTCGACGAGAAGCGGTCCCGAGCCCTCGATGAACTCAGCAAGCAGGACGGTTTTCTGAGTCTTTCACCGGAACTGTCTCGTTTCACTGTATTCGCCACCCTGCTCGTGAGCTGGCTGAACCGCGTCAGCGGAAACCGCGACCTCGGTTTTGACGCTCCGGTCGCCGGACGTCCGACGGCAGAAGCCAAGCGAACTCTCGGTCTCTTCATCGAGATGTTCCCATTCGCGGCGTCCGTCGATCGGGACGACACCTTTCGATCTCTCGGGGCCCGGTGTCTCGAGGAGGCCAAGCTGTTCCTGCGCCACGCCCTGCCCGGCACAAGCACCCCCTCGAGCGTCGAGGCCAGCAATATCGTGCTGAACTTTTTTCCAGCCGCCTTCGGTCAATTCGCCGGTGTCCCCGTCCGGGCAGAGTGGATTCACCCGGGGCACGGTGACAGCGTGCACGCTCTGCGCCTTCAGGTCCACGATTTCTCGGGCTCAGGGCGCTACGTTCTGCATTTCGACTTTAACGAAAGGTCTCTCCCGGAACGGCTCCGCCATCGAAGTCTCGAGCACTTCGAAAACCTCCTCGACGCATGTGTCCACGATCCCGATCAATCGATAGCCTCGGTCGACGTGCTGGTCGAGGACGAAAGGCGGGCGCTGGCCTCGCTTAACTCCACGCACACATCCCCACCTCCGGATCGATCGGTCGTCGCGCTTTTCGACGAGCAGGTCCTCCGCGATCCCGACGCCGTGGCACTTCGCCAGGGCTCTTTGGAACAGTCCTTCGCGAGCCTGCAGGAGCAGTCCGCGGCTGTGGCTGCGGCTCTCGTCGAAGGGGGCCTCCAACCGGGAGATCGTGTTGCGGTTTTCAGCCGGCGTTCAATTCTTGCCGTTGTCGCCACGCTTGGCGTGCTCAAAGCGCGGGGCGCCTACGTGCCGATCGATTTCTCGTCTCCTAGGGCGCGTCTGGATCAGGTCCTCGACGATTCCGGAGCCCGTGTCCTGCTCGTGGGAGAAGGACTGAAGCCTGACAACAGCGCGCCCGATGTGACAGTGCTTCAGATCGCCGAAGCGGTTCAGACCGGTCTCGGCTCACGGGTGGAGCGAACAGAACCGGCTCTGGACGATCTCGCCTATCTGATCTACACGTCGGGCTCCACCGGCCGGCCCAAGGGCGTGCTCATCGAGCATGCGGGCCTCGCCGACTACCTCTTGTGGGCGTCCCGGCGGTATGTGCGAGGGGATCGCCTGACATTCCCCCTGTTCACGTCGCTGGCCTTCGACCTCACCGTCACCAGCCTCTACCTGCCCCTCATCACGGGGGGAACGTTGGAGATCTACCCCGAACCCGACGGTCCTGTCGACACCGCGCTGATGGACGTCGTCCGGGCCAATGCCGTGGATTTCATCAAACTCACTCCATCCCACCTCTCGCTGCTCTGCCGGATCGGTCTCGAGGGATCACGGATCCGCCGCATGGTTGTCGGCGGTGAAAATCTCAGGACGGTTCTGGCGGCCGCCGCCTCCACCCAGCTTCACGACCAGGTCGAGATCTACAACGAGTACGGACCGACGGAGGCGGTGGTGGGATGCGTGCTACACCGCTACAACCCCGAGACCGACGCCGCTGCCAGCGTCCCGATCGGCGCCCCTGCGGACCACGTCACCGTCGAGGTGCTGAACGAGGCCCGGGTTCCGGTGCCCGAGGGCGTACCTGGCGAGCTCTGGATCTCACGATTCGGTCTTGCTCGCGGTTACCACGGGCTCGATGATCTGACCGCAGAGTGCTTCCAGCCGCATCCCCAACGCCCCGATGAACGCCGATACCGCACTGGCGACCTCGTCCGAATGGTGGATCCCACCAGCCTCGAGTATCTCGGACGCCTCGACCGACAGCTCAAGATCTCGGGCCACCGCGTCGAGCCCGGAGAAATCGAAACGGCTTTGCTCTCCCTGCCGATGATCGAGGACTGCGCAGTGATTGCACGACGGAGCCACTCGACGCCGCCGGCGGTGCACGACGAGATTCATCGCTGCGTTCGGTGCGGTCTACCCTCGAACTTCCCGCGGGCGGTCTTTGACTCCGAGGGCGTATGCAGCGTGTGCCGTTCCTACGAGTCGATCAAAGACCACGCGCAGGCCTATTTCAAGACCGAGGCCGACCTGCGCGCAATCTTCGAAAAGTCCGCGCGCCGCCATCGCCCCACATACGACTGCATGATGCTCTACAGCGGGGGCAAGGACAGCACCTACGCCCTGTGCCGGCTGGTTGAGATGGGCCTGTCGGTCTACGCCTTCACGCTCGACAACGGGTTCATCTCCGAAGGCGCCAAGGAGAACATCCGAAAGGTGACGAACCAGCTCGGCGTGCCGGTCGAGTTCGGCACGACCCCCGCCATGAACGACATTTTCCGAGACAGCTTGATGCGTTTTTCAAACGTCTGCAACGGCTGTTTCAAAACAATCTATACCCTCAGCATGCGGCGTGCGAAAGAGCTCGGGATCCCGATCATCGTCACCGGCCTTTCCCGCGGACAGATGTTTGAAACCCGTCTGACCGAGGAGATGTTTCGCGACGGCCGTTGCAGTCCGGATGAAGTCGACGCCGCGGTGCTTGCGGCACGCAAGGTCTATCATCGGGTCGCCGACGAAGCCACGCGATCGCTGGATGTCACAATCTTCGAAAACGACCGGATCTTCGAAGAGATCCAGTTTGTCGACTTCTATCGCTACGTCGATGTCGGTCTGGACGACCTGTACGCCTTCCTGGGGAGCAAGGTTCCCTGGGTGCGCCCCAAAGACACCGGCCGTTCGACCAACTGTTTGATCAACGATATCGGCATCTACATTCACAAGAAGGAGCGCGGTTACCACAACTACGCGCTGCCCTACAGCTGGGACGTCCGCCTCGGCCACAAGACCCGCGAGGGCGCACTGGACGAGCTCGACGACGACATCGATTTCGACCACGTGCGAAAGACCCTGGGAGAGATCGGGTACGACGAAGAGCGCACGGCAACAAATGCCGGCCATACGGCGCTCGAGGCGTTCTTTGTCGCTTCGGAAAACGTGTCCGATCAAGAGCTCCGGCGCCTGCTCGCC
>Ga0224513_10000601_pt1 | contig 13922 bp, 8 predicted proteins | sample SF_May12_sed_USG_5_FD_169109 | JGI IMG/M metagenome (GOLD analysis project Ga0224513, IMG submission 169109) | Sediment microbial communities from San Francisco Bay, California, United States - SF_May12_sed_USGS_21 | ecosystem: Environmental > Aquatic > Marine > Sediment | place: USA: California... | reverse complement strand
CGCGCGAGCCCGAGATCGTCTTCAGCCCACAACTTCACGACGCCGTCTTTGGTGCGCGCGATTCCGATCCCGGATCCCGCAATCTCGATATCCCGCCGCCTCGACGTGATCCTCATGTGCTCCCCCTGTGGGTGCCATTATTGAACAGAATCTTTCAATTCACACCCGTGCCCGTTCCCGTTCCCGACTGCGAGCCGATGTTCTCCGTGGCGCCACAGAGTATGAGGAGCCCATCACCTGATCCTCGATACTGGATACTCGATCCGCCCACCCGAACTGAGAATGAAGAATTAGGAATGAGGAATTAGGAATTAGGAATTTCCGCCGCCCGAACTGAGATTTCGGATTTCGGATTTCGAATTTTCGCTTAACTTCCCCTTGACAGTTACGGAAGGGGACCGGCCATTTCGTCGCATCGAGCATCGAGCATCGAGCATCCAACGACATCTGAAGGCCCAGTCCGCCAAGTCACCACAAACGGGCAGGATAGGCAAATGTCGCGGTATTCTTGAATGGTCATGGAGTTCAACGCCGAGCAATTGAAGCGCGAGATTGTCGAAGCGCTCAAGGCGGAGCGATGGGAGGAAGCACTCCCAAAGCTCGAGATGTGGTGTGATCGTTTTCCGGATCATTCGCGTTCCTGGCTGAACCGGGGTTACTGCCTCGTCCGCCTCGAGAGATATTCCGAGGCGGTGGCAGTTCTCGACCGTTGTCTCGAGCTCGACTCCGATTCGACGACAGCGCAGGGATGGCGGAAAAAAGCTCTGGCGGAGCTCGACGCTGCACACTCGGCTGCCGAGGCTCCTGCCGCAACCGGGGCGGTTGATAAGCCGCCTTCACCGGCGGGCGGCGCGACCCGTTTTGTGACTGGTGAGACAGCCGCACCGCCGACCTTCGCGACTCTCTCCGCACCCGACCAGGGACGCGGCTGGCTCGCGGGCACGGTGGTCGACGGACGGTACGAGGTGCGGGAGGTCGCACGTGGCGGTATGGCGATCGTATCGATTGCCTTCGACCGCGAGCTCCAGCGCATGGTGGCTGTCAAGACCCCACTGCCATCGGTGCTTGCGACCGAGGATGGGCGCGCCCGGTTCCAGCGTGAGGCTGAATCTTGGATTGCTCTCGGTGTTCACCCCAACATCTGTTCTGCATACTATCTGCAGGAAATCGGCGGCATGCCCCGCCTCTTCATCGAGTATGTGGATGGCGGTGATCTCAGCCAGTGGCTGAGACAAGAGGAGCGGCCGAGCCTCGAGCAGCGATTTGATGTTGCGATCCAGATCGCGAGTGGCCTCGACTACACCCACAGCTTCCTCTGGACAGACGATCAGGGCGTAGAACACAAGGGCGTCGTTCACCGAGACATCAAACCGGCCAACGTGCTTTTGACCAGTGACGGAATTGCCAGAGTCACCGACTTCGGTCTCGTGCGTGCTGAGGGCCAGGAAGAGACTGTTCGAGACGACGTGCGGGCACAGGTGGAACCGGCGTTGCCTCACACAGGGAGGCGTGAGGACTCCTCCATGGCGAGCGGCAGCTGGCAGACGGTAACGGTAGACGGTGGCCTCGTGGGCACACCACCGTATATGGCGCCTGAACTGTGGCGCCAATCGCTCAGAGGGACGATCGCAACCGATATGTATGCCTACGGTTGCATGCTTTATGAGATCTTTTGCGCACGCCGCCCCTTCATGATGCCCGCCGATTCGAAATCGCAAACCCGCGAGGCGCAGCTCAGCGGGTGGATGCGCCTGCACCTCCACGAGGAACCGCCCGACCCGACTGCCTTCGAGCCCGTCCTGGAAAAACGCCTTGCGGCTCTGATGCGGTCATGCGTGACGAAGGACCCGAAAGGACGACCGCAATCCTTCGCTCAGCTCCGAGGATGGTTGGTCGAAATGTACCGGGAGACCACCGGTCGTGCCTACCCGCGCCCCGAACCCCAACGTACGCAACTCCTTGCAGACTCCCTCAACAACCGCGGCGTGTCGTTTATCACCCTCGGACTGGCCGAGCGCGCGGGTGCGAGCTTTCGCGATGCGCTCAACGCAGATCCTCGCCACCTCGAGGCGACATTCAATTCCGCCCTGCTCGAGTGGCGCCGTGACGGCCTCACCGATGCGGAGCTGGAACGACGGCTGAGCGAGGCCGAGCGAACCCTCGGGGGCTCTCAACGAGGTCGTTTGCAGCGCGCACGCCTGCGCCTCCTCCTCGACGACCCTGGGGGAGCGGATGCTGCCCTGGGATCTGATGACGAAGACGAAATGTCGCACGCCGCACGTCGCGAACGAGGACTCGCCCTGCTCACACGGGCCCGGTACCTGGGAGATACGGATGACTTCGAGAGGGCTCGTGAGCTCCTTGCCGCCTCTGTCGAGGCGAGCCCTTCCGATCTCGCAGTCGTGCTCGGGCTTGCCGAGATCTTCTCTCGCCACGGGAACCAGGAGGTTGAGAAGGAGGCAATGGCGCGCGCGCGAGCCCTGAATCCCGAGCTCAGTGGGGACATTTCGGAGGCCGTGGCAACTCACCTGCCCGGTCATTGGGTTGCTCGAACGATGAGTCACTCGGCACCGGTGCAGAGCTTGCTTTCCCTACCAAACGGTTGGCTCGTGGTCCGATCTGTCGCCGGCGATGCCTCGGTCTGGGAGGCGAGCGGAGACCGTCCTGTTCACCGCATTAATCTCGGGGGTCCAGCGCGTCCGGGTCGATCGATGACGGCGATCGACGACGTTCTAGTCGTCTGTCTCGAGAACTCGCCGCTGACCCTCTTCGATCTTGCCAACGGACTGCAGTTACGGACCTTGCGATCCCATCCAGGAGTTGCGATTTGCGTCGATGCGGCGCCAAATGGGCAAATGGTTGCCAGCGGAGGATCCGATCGCAGCCTCAGGATTTGGGACCTTGAAAGCGGAGAGTGCGTGCAAACGCTCCAGGGTCACGCAGCATTTATCAGCGCTGTCGCCTGGCACCCCTCCGGTTCGAGAATTTCCACGGCCAGCGCCGATGGCACGATCCGGGTTTGGGACCTCGAGCAGCGGCGATGTTTACAGGTTCTCGAAGGCCATCGGGGGCCGATTCGCGATCTCGCGATCACCGAGGAGGGACAGATCGCCCTGTCGGCGGGCCAGGACGGTTCGATCGGTGCCTGGGATCTCGTCGAGGGCAGCAACCTTCTCTTTTTGCGGGGTCATAGTGGTGCTGTCACGTCCGTGGCCGTGATTGGAGATACCGTCGTTGGTGGTGGTGAAGACGGGACTGTGCGGCTGTGGGGACTGGGTTCCGGCGAAGCGCTGCGGGTGATGAGGCTGGCGAACCCGGTTTATGGAGTCGTGACTGAGGGTGGTACAAGCTTGAGCGCCGCCCACGGTTCGGTCGTGAGTCAGTTGCTCCTACCCCACAGCTCGGGTTCGCGGTTACCGTTGGCGTTGGCCGACACAGCTGCTTCGGGCGAGCTTGCCGGCCGTGAGCAGAGGTTCCGCGAGCAGTTGGATCTCGCACGTGAGCATATCGGGGCGGGCCACATGGAGGAGGCCATCAAACCGCTGCGGGCAGCGCGTGCGGTTACCGGCTACGAGCTCCACCAGGAGGCGCTCGAGCTCTGGAACACCGTGTTGGCTTTCTTTCCCAAACATGCACCCCGTTCGGTCGTCGAGCTGCGGCGAATCGGCGGAGGTACGGTGGTGAACGCGTGCTGGCTGACGGCTGACGGCGCGTTGTCTCTGGCTGGTGGCGGCGATGGCTCGTTACGGCTCTTTGAAACATCGACTGGTGTCGAGGAACGAGTCCTTGCCGGCCACGGCAGTGGTGTGACATCGGTTGCAGCCAGCGACAACGGTCTCTGGCTGGCTTCTGCGGGTCGCGACTCGTGGGTGAGGGTGTGGGACATCGGAGATGCCGTCTGCCGGCACGAGTTCGAAGGCCACGAAGGGATTGTCCAGGCGGTGGCATTTGACCCCGATGGCCATTCGGTTGTTTCGGCCGGCGACGATGGGACGATTCGGCTGTGGCCACTCGAGGAAACGGCATTGCCGGAGTTGCTTGGCCGCAGCGAGGACGCGGTGACAGCGGTCGCGGTCAGTGCAGACGGCCGCTTCGTGGTCAGCGGCGGCTGGGACAGCCAGGTCACGGTATGGAACTTGTTGAGGCGCGCCGAACTGCGGCGAATGGCCGGGCACGAGGGGGCGATCAACGCGGTGGCGATCAGCCCCGACTGTCGAGTCTTTGCATCGGCCGCGGAGGACGCCTCGATCCGTCTGTGGGATTTCGAGAGCGGACGATGCTGGCGGGTTCTCACCGGTCACGAAGGCGGAGTCCACGCCATAGCTTTTACGCCGGATGGCCGATTCCTGTTGTCGGCGGGCAAAGACGCGACGCTGAGGCTCTGGGATATCCGCACAGGCATTTCCGAGCTCGTGGTTGAGGGACATGCCGGGCCCGTATTCGACGTCAGCCTCAGCCGAGACGGCGGCGCCGCCCTGACTGCCGGATCAGACGCGACATTGCGCCTCTGGTTCCTCGATTGGGAGCCGGAGCTGCCTGAGCGCGGACGGTGGGATGATCGGGCAAGACCGTTTCTCGATGTCTTTCTCCGACGCCAGGAGCGCGAATCTCAGGCGGAAGGATCGCCGAGGTGGAGCGAGGGAGACCTCAGACGTCTGCTCGAGGATCTCAGCCGGCGTGGGTTCGGTTGGTTTTCCCCCGAGATGGTCGAGCGTGAGCTCGAGAGCTTGGCACGGAACCGAACCGAACAACGCGACGAGGAGCAGGAGCGAATCCGAGAACAGGCCAAGAAACGACAACGCCAGGCACGGGTCGCGCCGGCCAAAGAGATCATCGCGAGATTGACCAAAAACATCGGCCTCAAACTGGCCGGGGTGGCGACGGTGGTGATTCTCGGCATGTTGGCGATCATGAGTCTGCGCACGCCGGACAGCGGCGAGGTGAGATTTAACGATCAGCTTCATAGCGAGGTATCTCTGCTTGTCCGCGAGCGTGGTATGCGATTGCAGCGCGGCATGGTGTTGTCGTTCCAGAACCGACCGACGATGGGTTCGATCAACTGTGCCGACGGTGTATCCAGTGATTTTCTGAATTTCGTGCTCAACGCCGAACGCGAAAAGACACCACCACTCGATCCTGGTGTTCCGGCCAAGGACATGAACTTCAGGGACCGCTATGCGGGTTCCGTCAACTGCATCGGCACGCTCGGAGACCGAAGCGTAGTCGATGACGTCCTGCAACGGACAAAGAGCGACCTCCACCCCTATCGCCTCGAGGATCTGTTGTCGATCATGGTGCGCGTCGGTGGCGGTTATGACCCCCGGGTTCTCGATGCCCTCGACGACCGCTCCGATACGACCCGTCACTTTGCGGCGCTCAGCATCGTTCACGGCGGGGACCAGAGCGGTATTCAAGCGATTGTCGAAGGCCTCGACAGCGAGGAGGGTAGGGTGGTCGAGGGGGCGAGCTATGTGCTGACCGAGCTCCTCTCGATCGGCGCCATCGACGAGGCCACGGCATTTGAAACGGTTCGTGCGTTGTGTCGGAACATCGATCCCCGGGTGCGGCGCAATGCGGTCCGTGCACTGGTGCACTTCGAACGCAAGGGGGCGGCGCGCGAGGTTCTGGATGCAGCCTTGGAGGACACCGACCCCGAAGTCAGGGCAGCCGCAGAACGGACCCGCGGTATCGTCCGCTCGGCGATAGCGGTGGATTTGTTTGGGTAGACTAGCCGCCCGTCTGATTCTCGATCCTGGATGCTCGATACTCGATCCGACAGGCCGCTCATTGATATATCTCTGAATTGGCTCGTTGATTCGTTGCATCCAGCATCCAAGCATCGATTTTTGGCTCACCGAGATTGGCCGCATAAAATGGCACACAGCTTGAACGAAGGAGACCACATGCACATCGTTCGCGTATCAACAGAGGACGGCCCCACGTGGGGCGTAGTTGAAGATCGTCAGGTTCGTCAACTTTCGGATGGGCCCTTTGGATCGCTCGAGGTGGCGGAAGCGCTTGGATACCTTGATGATCTGCCTCTGCTCGCGCCGGCGACACCTAGCAAAATCGTCTGCGTCGGGCGAAATTACGCGGCCCACGCCGCGGAGCACGGAGCAGACGTGCCGACGGAGCCGCTGCTCTTCCTCAAACCCCCGTCCTCTGTCATCGCACACGGCGCCGAGATCGTTCTGCCGGAGCTTTCATCGCAGGTGGAGCACGAGTGCGAGCTGGCATTGGTCATCGGCCGCCGCTCCCGGGCGGTAAGGCAGGAGGACGCGTGGGAGCAGGTCCTCGGAATCACCTGCGGCAACGATGTCACCGCCCGCGACCTCCAGCGGGCCGACTCCCAGTGGACCCGTGGCAAGGGCTTCGACACCTTCTGTCCGCTCGGGCCGTGGATCGTCTCCGGCATCGGCGAAGAAGAGATCGGTGACCTCGAGGTCAGCTGTACCGTCAACGGCGAGCTCCGGCAAAGGGCAAACACTCAGCAGATGGTCTTCTCCCCGGCCTTCCTCATCGCCTACATCACCCAGGTCATGACCCTCGAACCTGGCGACGTCATCATGACCGGAACCCCGTCGGGCGTCGGCCCTCTCCGTCCAGATGACGAGGTCACCGTGGAAGTGGAGGGCGTGGGCAAGCTCACGAACCCCGTCGTATGAATTAGGAATTAGGAATGAGGAATTAGGAATTTCCGCCCACCAACCCTTGACTTCCCAATGTGAGAATCTACTCTTTCGATGCATCCAGCGTCCAGCATCCAGGATCAGATGGCCGGCATTCCTCATTCCTAATTCCTAATTCGCGAAGCGCGTGTATGATGCTGCGCTAACGATGAGAGGTCATTCCAGGAATTTGCTCACTGTGGTGGTGGTGATCGTCGCCTCTGCCTGCGCTCAGGCACCGCCAGTGAAGAGTCTTCGAATGGCCTATCCACACGAGCTGGTGACGATGGACCCCCACGCGCACGGCGATGCCGTGACCACCCTCGTCTTGTCAGCGCTATACGAGACCCTGGTTCGTTTTGAGCCGGGACAACCCGTCAAACCCGGCCTGGCCGATGGTTGGACCACGCCGGATGAGTTTACCTGGCGGATTCATGTTCGCGACGGGGTTCGGTTCCACGACGGCAGCAAACTGACGCCCGAAGATGTCGTCTCGTCGATCGAAAGAGCGCGGGCGAGCCGAATGCTCGGTCATCAGCTCGTTGAAATCGAACGGGTCGAATTGCTCGAGGGCGACGAACGAACGATTGAGATTACGACCGCCAGACCGGCGCCGCTGCTCCTGACGCGATTCGAGTCGGTGGCCATCGTGCCTCGCGACTTCAACCCCGCCAACCCGGTTGGCACTGGGCCCTACAAATGGCGGGTGGGTTCGATCCAGGGACCGGTGGTTCTCGAACGTTGGGACGACTACTGGGCGCGGGCGCCGGACTTCGATGAGGTGACGATTCAGTTCGTGTCCGTGTATGAAGAGCTCGCCGAACTCCTCCACAATCAGAAGCTGGATGTGGTGGCATCGGTGACCTCGAGCTATGTGAAGGACCATGAAGCGGTCCAATCCTGGAGGGTGGTCGCACTGCCAGCTGTCGCCACCACGTATCTGGGCATTAACGTGACCCGGCCGCCCCTCGACGATCTCAGGGTTCGCGAGGCGATCGACGACGTGATCGACCGCTCGAAACTTGTTGCTGAGATCTACTCCCCTGGGCTGGCGACGCCGGCGACCTCGTTGGTGTCTCCTGAGGTATTCGGATTCAGCCCGGCCCATCGGCGGCGCGGCGGAAATCTCGACAGAGCGAGAGGTCTGCTCGCCGAGGCTCGATTTGCCCCCGGGACCCGGCTCAAGCTCGATTATCAGGAGCGCTACGAGCCAGTGGTCGGACCTCTCGTAGACTCGATGGCAGAGGTCGGGATCGAGATTGAACCGCGGCTTCATCAGTACGAGTCCTTTTACCACCGATTGGAAACGGCCGAGAACGAGCTCTTTCTTTTCTCCTGGAACTTCAACATAGCCGACGCCTCCCCATTCCTCGACGCCGTAGTTCACAGCCGCGAACCCCTTCGCGGACTCGGGAGCTTCAACGCAGCGGCTGTGAGCGATTCTGAGCTGGACCGCCTGATCGAGGAAGCTGCGCATGAGACGAGGTCGGAGACTCGGCTCGAGCTTCTCCAGCTCGTTCTTGCCGACGTTGGTGCGGTCCACGCCTACCTTCCGCTCTTTCAGCCCGCGGTCCTCTGCCTTGTGCAGGAACCCTTCGATGTCGTCGGCCGCCGGATGCGGCCTCAGGATGTGCGTTTAAAGAACTGAGGTCCGCGGGCCGCAGTGGCGAGGTGGCGAGAAGTACGGGCTAACTCACTTCCAGTGGCTTGAAATGAACTCGTCCGTCTCGGGCAACCCTCCCTGGAGGATCAGGTACCCGTTGTGCGGCTCTCGTTCGGTGATTTCACGGTTGATGGGTTTCCGCATCATCGCCAGCACCTCGCTGTGATCATCGGTGTGACCGAGCACCCAGCCAAGCTTCATGAGAGCTGTTTCCGGCAGCATGTTGTCGAGGGGTACGACTCCGATGTCGAGGAGATCGCGCCCGGTATCATAGACGTACATCTGGGCGAATCCCCACAGGGTCTGAACGGTCATGACGATGTGGACGCCGTTCGAGATCGCCCGTTCGAGGGCCGGATAGAGCGGGCTGTTGACATGCCCGAGACCGGTGCCGGCGATGACAATTCCGCGATAACCTTTTTCTACCAGCGCGTCGACCAGGTCCGGTTTCATCCCCGGGTAGTAATAGAGGATGGTAACGCGATCGTCATGGGCGGTATCGACCAAGACCTCGCGCTCGGGATCGCGACGCAGGTAGTCGTTGGTCAGATACTTGAAGTCGTCGTCCTCGACGATGCACAGAGGAATATCGCCCACGGTCCGGAACGTACTGCGATAGGAAGAGTGCATTTTTCGGCACCGGGTGCCTCGATGGAGCAGGGCGTAGCTGTCCGACGTCGGTCCGAACATACAGATCTGCACTTCCGCCGTGTCCGCCCGCGCCGCTGTGCGTACGGCGTGAATCAAATTAAGAGCAGCGTCCGAGGAGGGCCGATCCGAGGACCGCTGGCTGCCGACCAGGACGATTGGCACCGGTGAGTTCTGCACCATGAAGCTGAGCACCGCGGCGGTGTGCCCCATCGTGTCCGTGCCGTGACCGACAACAATTCCGTCGGCGCCGGCGTTGATCTCGCGGCCGATATTCTCCGCGAGAATTTTGTACTCCGGCCAGGCCATGTTTTCCGAAAAGACGCCAAAAATCTTTTTGGTGGTCAGGTTGCAGATGTCAGCCAGTTCCGGCACGGCGCCGTATAGCTCCCCCGGGGTGAAGGCGGGAATAACCGCCCCTGTTCGGTAGTCGAGTCGCGAAGCGATCGTCCCGCCGGTACCGAGAAGTGTCACTTTCGGCAGATCCGGGCGGCTCGGGAATTCCTTTTCCGGGATCTTGTAAACGGCCTCCTTGTAACCGACTTCTTCAACAGAATCGACGCGGTCGACGTGGATTCCGACGTTATAGCCGTTCTTGAGCTTGAGCACGATGTGGAGATCGTCAAATGTTCCGGATCTCGGCAAGATCACGCCCTCGAAGACGCTTCCCGCCGAGTTCACCAGGCGAACGTCCGACCACACCTTGACACCCAGTTGTTCGAGACGGGCGCGGGCGCGCCCACGGTAGCCTCTGAGTTTGTCTTGGCCTGATTCAGCCATGCTGCTCTCCGATCATCCGGGTTCGGACTCGAGTTGGGAGGAAACAAGGTCCAGAATCCGGGATTCTACGTCCGACGCCGGTACGCGGCCTCGGAGCTCGTCCATCGCCAGTCCCATGACGTACCGCTGATGGCCCGGACGCTTGTCGTCATCGGTTGTGGTCGTGTCTCCGGCCAGATCGGCCACAGTGTCCTGCCAATCTTCTGGGGGGTGCCCAAAACCCGCGATTTCGGCCTCGGACTGGAGATCAGCCGTGGGGTTGGCGGCCAGCCAATCGGTAAGATCCCGCCACGCGTGCCAGGTCGCCGGGTAGCGGCCGAAGAGGTGAAAGAGGTCGCACCAGCCTTTGTCCGGAACGTCGTCCACCGGGACGCCGGCACGTCGCAGGCCCTTGACGCGCTCACCAAAGAAAAAACACGCCCGGCTGAGATCTGCACCGCACTCTTTGACCACCAGGTCGACGAGGCGGGCGCCGCCGCGACGGATGAGAAAGTGGATGACGGGTGTCGGCACCCCGGCATCGGAGTAGCGCTCCTCTCGGGACCACGGTGGTTCCGGCAGCGGGGCCCTCAGTATGTCCACCCGCTCGCGGGTGATCCGTTGCGGTGGGCTGTCGGTATCCGGATACATTCTGTCCGGGCCGGGGAGGATCCGCTCAAAGTCGGTGCTGCCGTCTTCAAAAGGTTGTCGGGTCTCATGCGGTATGCCGTCGATGGCGTCGGCGTAGCGGAGGCGAATTTCTTCGGCAGCGGTCAGAGTGTCTTCCTCGGCTCCCCATACGACCACCAACCCATCATCCTCGCTACAGCCCAACGATTCGCGCAGGGACTCGAGCTCGGCCTCGGTGCCGCCCGGCCAGTCCTCGGAGTGGAGGAAGATCGGTGCCTGGTCCAGGGTTGCGATGACGCGCACCCTTCCCCGGAGCTCGTCTGCAAACGTCCGATCGGGCTGGGTCGGCCAGCCAAGGGTGCCTGCAAGGCCTTTGAGGCGGATCGCGCGGATGCAGAAAGCGCCGGCGCCGCGTTCGAGTTCGGATCGGCGTCCGCCATCGTCAACGTACCGTTCCCATGATGTCTGGCTCAGCGCCTCGAGGAAAGAACCGGTGAGAATTTCCGTCACCTCCCGGTGCTCAATCGTGAGGTCTGAAGAAAGTCGGAGACCTCGACGGTGCAGTTCGTCGCGAAGGGCGAGCAGATTGACCTGCCGCACGGCCTCGCCGTGAACCAGGGCCGGCGCCCAGCCCGCCTTCGGCACCCCTTTGATTTCGACCCTGCGCCCACCTCTTACCGAGACGTTGATGTCCTGGCGGCTCGCGCCGAGCCCAACCCGGACGTGACCGGTGGAGCGGCACACGCGACCAACCAGGAGGATTGCTTCTTCGACCTCTTCCGGGGTGCGGAGATCGGGGTCGGTAACCGTTTCGATCAAAGGCATGCCGAGCCGGTCCGTGCGCCACACGATGAGGTGGCCTCGATCGGAGACCTCACGGCACGAATCCTCCTCGACACTGACCTGGGTGATACCGAGGTCACGATCGCGGAAGGGGAGGCTTCCGTTGACGCCGACGATCGCGGTCCGTTGGAAGCCGGTCGGAATCGAGCCGTCGAGGTACTGTTTCCGCGCGATATGGACCTCGTCGACGATGTCGCAGCCGAGCATCAGGCACTGCTCGATAGCGATGTCGATGGCCTGCGAATTGACCAGAAATGGTGGAGTGTCGTCCATCTCGTACGTGCACACGTTCGAGGTGTGGAGGAGATAGATGATGTTCTTGCGTGTTTTGAACTCCATCAACGCGGTGCCGTCGTACTCGCCGAGTTCCGACAGGGTCGGCCGCATGTGACGGAGGACCGAACCGTCGTGCGTGTCGGTGTAAAGTCCCGCCGGGCAATGGCAAAACATCTTTTTGTCGGTGAGCAGCTGCTGGTGAACCTCGAGGCCGACCTTCAGTCCAACCTCGGCGTAATCCAAATCATGCGACAAGGCGATTCCCCCCGATTAGAGCCGGCTGATCATAGCAACGAATGAGAAATTAGGAATGAGGAATCAGGAATTAGGAATGCCGCCCACTCAGCCCAGGGCCAAAACTCCACACGGAAGGTGGATGGGAATTCCGAAATCCGAAATCCGAAATCAATCGGTCAGGGCGACGGCTTCCATCTCGATTTGCACTCCGAGCGGGAGTGCTACGACCTGCACTGCGGAACGTGCTGGCGGGTCTGAGGGAAAGAACTCTGCGTAGACTCCGTTCATCGCCTGGAAGTCCCCCAGATCGGTCATGAAAACCGTCATCTTGATAACCCGGTGAAGACCGCTACCGGCGGCTCGCAGAACTGCGTCGACGTTCGAAAGCACCTGACGGGTCTGGTCCTCGATGGTCTCGGCCTCGATTTTGGAAATCGCTGGGTTGACCGGTATTTGACCGGCAGTGAAGACGAATCCGTCGGTGGCGATACCCTGCGAGTAGGGACCGACCGCTCCGGGCGCCTCGGTGGTGGAAATCACACTTCGTTTCTGACTCATGGATCACCTCCTATTAGCGAGTAGAATACTCCAGTCATATGAGTACCTTTTGGCGCGTCGTCGCTTCACCGGCCCGATTCTACAAACGGTTCATCTCGCCGTTCATGCCGCCGGCCTGCCGATTCCAACCGACCTGCTCGGTGTATGCAGCGGAGGCCATCGAGACTCATGGGTTGTTGGGTTTCTGGATGGCCATCAAACGCATCCTCAAATGCCACCCCTTCCACCCCGGCGGCTACGACCCCGTCCCGCCCGCTCCCTCCAGCCACGACACCGACTGATCGCCCCCGCTCAAGACAGGCTTCCGGCAGCAGCGAATTCTGACGGTCCGCCCGATTCACGGATCCGGGGTAGGGTGGGCCTTGGCCCACCTTCTGGCTTCGAAGACTCTGTGGGCAGAAATATGGGCAGGCGGTCTAGTATCCTGCATCCTGCATCTCGCATCACTTCTGTCCAAAACAGAACCACAAGCAACATTGCACGCCTGAAAACACTAGGCTTACGGTGTTGGTTTTGGCCCTTCCGAGGCGAGGTACCCGAATACCAATTGAGACGTCCTAGACTCGGGCGACAGCGACAGCGACAGCGATCAGCGGCAGTTGGCAGCGTCAGAGATCAGCGGCAGCCATCAGAGCCAGCCGTCAGCGACCACGCCAAGGGACACGAGCCGCGGAGCGGCGACAGATGCATAGCCTGGGGCGTGAGCCCCAGGTATCGAGATGAGAAAGACGAAAAGCCCCTGAAGGGGGCGACAGAAGCGTGCTTGCATCAGGTGCAGGGAACAGCGACAGCGACAGCAGTCAGCATCCGGGGCAGCAATCTGGGACAGCGGTCAGGTTCAGTGAAGGCGGCATGATCACCTCCGGGTCGTTCGGCTGGGGAGATAGCCGTTGGGAGATCTGATGTCAAGGGCAAGCCGGTCCAAGGGCCCGGTGCGTTGCACCCTTGACATCAGATCTACCAATGGCAGAAAGGGGGACATGAACGACCCGGAGGTGACCATGTCCAACGCCGCACCGAACACCAACCTCGTGGCCCATGCCAAAGCCCTCGAAGCAGCAGGAATTGCGATCAAGCTGGTGATGAGGGTTCCCGCTCCTCTGAAGTCGATTGCCGACCAGGCGATCCGATCGGCAAACTCGGTTCCGGCAAACCTCGCCGAAGGCCACGGCCGCATCGGAAGGGACCGATCGAATCACTGGAGAATCGCGTACGCCTCGGCTAAGGAGGTCGACAGCCACTTGATGCTGCTCGCTCACGCCGGGGCGATCAGTCGAAATCAGGTTCTCGATGCGATCAACGCATTCGATCAGGTACGTGCCATGACCTGGCGCTTGCTCAATCCGAAACCATGAATTCGAGCGCGCCCCGCCGGGCAGACTGGACGCTGCCGCTGTCCCTGCCGCGGCCACCGATCACTGCCGCTGTCTTCTGCTACTGCCAGCTGCACCTGACGCTGCAATGCCCCCGCAAACCCAATTTGAGTCGGCTGTTCGAGACGCTATCTTGGACAAGAGTGATCTCGCATCCTGCATCCCGTACCCTGTATCCAAGGCCGGCTGCCGCTATCGACCGAGTTGTTCCCCCAGCCACTGCTCAACCCGAGCAAAGACCTCTTCCTTCTCCGGCTCGTTGAACAT
>Ga0224513_10000600_pt1 | contig 13925 bp, 10 predicted proteins | sample SF_May12_sed_USG_5_FD_169109 | JGI IMG/M metagenome (GOLD analysis project Ga0224513, IMG submission 169109) | Sediment microbial communities from San Francisco Bay, California, United States - SF_May12_sed_USGS_21 | ecosystem: Environmental > Aquatic > Marine > Sediment | place: USA... | reverse complement strand
GCAGCTCATCGAAGGTAAATGTTTCCTTCAAGCCATCCAGGAGGTGATTCATGGCTCGTTCATGCGCACAAATCTCATCAATCTTCCGTCGAAAGTGAAGGCAACTATAGACAGGATCCGTGTGCATCTTCGGCGTGGCTACGTATTGGCTGACGGGGTCGAAGAGGATATCGTCGTTCTCATCAACAATTCCGCTGCGAAACTCAATTGACGACAGATGACCTTCACCTGTCGCCCTGAAGCTCATAACGAACCGCAGTGATCCTTTTTCAACGCCTTTCTGATCAGGATGCGGAACTATAGAAGGATTGAAGAGCGCGGCCGCCTCAACTGAATATTCGGCAGTAACGTAGGAACCGAGCAGCAGTTGTTTCTCGGATGACAAAGAAAGACGTTTCGGGGCGTGTGCTGCAATGCGGTCAAAGTTCCTCTGCAGGGTCTCTCGGAAGTTCCTGTGACGCCCTGAGAAGTCCTGGATCACGGCCTCCAGCAGGTGCTGTACGTCTTCGTCACTCAGGCCCGAGACCCGCTTGATCAGGTCCCTGATACGCGCTTTACCTCCTGGAATATGCGGCCGGGTAATAACGCGAGCGCTCTCGGCGTTCAGCACCGTCGACCGCCGCTGGACCAGTTGCTTGCGTTGTTCCCTAATCCTCATCAATGATTGCGCACTGACGTAATCTGACTAACAATACTCATGGTTCAGTGGCCTCGGTTCAGACCGTACGGATTATAGCCGTGATGGCCGCCGGACGCTTTTATCAAGATTCACGTTCCTGAGAATCGCCGGATTCAAGCATGTCGATGCGCATTGCAGTCCTCAGCCCCATTTCATGGCGCACTCCGCCCCTCCATTACGGGCCATGGGAATCAGTGGTCAGTCTTCTCACCGAAGAACTCGTACAAATGGGTCTGGACGTGACTCTTTTTGCCACCGGGGACTCGCAAACCAGCGGTAGACTGGTCGCTGTGTGTCCACACCCGTATTCGGAAGATCTCTCAATTGATCCAAAGGTCGCTGAATGCCTGCACATTGCCGAGATCTTCGAGCGGGCCGCTGAATTCGATATCATTCACAATAATTTCGACTTTCTACCGCTAACGTATTCCGGACTGGTCGAGACCCCGGTGCTAACGACGATTCACGGATTTTCTTCATCAAAAATAATACCCGTCTACAAGAAATACAATGCCCGGAGCCACTATGTGGCGATCAGTGAGTCAGATAAGTCAGCGGAACTCGACTACATTGCCACTATCCATCACGGCATCGATCTCGCACAATTTCCATTTTCGGGCACCGCAGGCGAGTACCTCCTGTTCTTTGGTCGGATCCATCCGCATAAAGGCGTCCGCGAGGCAATCCGCGTGGCGCAAAGCGCCGGGATCAAGCTGGTGATCGCTGGCATCATTCAGGATCAGGATTACTTCGCGAGGGAAGTGGAGCCACATATAGACGGCACGTCTGTGGAGTATCTCGGCTCAGTCGGGCCTGATCGGAGGGCGGACGTGCTGGGCGGTGCGCTGGCGTTACTGCACCTGATTAGTTTCGACGAACCCTTCGGGTTGAGCCTGGTCGAGTCCATGGCTTGCGGAACACCGGTTGTTGCGTTTAACCGTGGCTCGATGCCGGAGCTCATCCGACACGGCGTAACGGGATACATCGTCGATGACATTGAAAGCGCAATTAATGCGGTGGCAGAAATCAGATCAATTGACCGGTCAGAATGCCGGGCTGATGTTGAACACCGATTTACGAGCACACGTATGGCGCGCGACTATGTTCGCGTTTACCAGGAGATTTTGAACGGGGAAACACGCGATGATCAATAAGCCATTAGTAACACGGTATGAGGGCAATCCAATCCTGACCAAGCACGACATCCCCTACTCCGTGGAGACGGTGCACAATGCAGCGGCAACCAAATATGAGGATCAGTACATCCTGCTGTTCCGCTCACATCTGCGAAGTGGACGATCGATTCTCGGTATTGCGCGGAGCGACGACGGTTACAAGTTCCGGGCAGATCCAAAACCGTTCATGGTGCCTTCGAGCGAAAGCGACTTCTCAATTCACGAGGAGTACGGTGTGGAGGACCCACGAATCTGTTTGATAGGCGATCAGTACTACATCACTTATAGCGCTTATTCCAGGTTCGGCGTACGCATCGGGTTGGCGAAAACGCACGATTTCAAGACTGTCGAGAGAGTGTCGCTAATTAGTCAGGCAGACATGCGCAATGTCGTGATTTTTCCGGAAACGTTTAACGGTCGTTACGCGCGGATGGATCGGCCCCATTCGGAAATCAACCCCTGGTGCATATGGCTGTCCTGGTCTCCGGACCTGGTTCACTGGGGTGATTCAGTGCCGGTGATCCAGCCTGTCCAGTATCACTGGGATGAAATGAAGATAGGCCCCGGCGCTACGCCGATCAAGACCGCGCAGGGATGGCTCAACATCTATCACGGCGTTTTTCCGACTATGGATGGATCGGTATACCGCCTGGGGGTGGCGCTGCATGATCTGGACGATCCCGCCAAAGTGCTCGGTGTTGCCGACGATTGGATACTATCGCCGGAAGATCCGTGGGAGCTGACCGGTTACGTCCACAATGTCGTTTTTACCTGCGGTGCTATTGCCGAGGACGACGGCACCGTGAAAATTTACTGGGGGGGCGCAGACAGCGTCATGTGTGTTGGCGTCGCGAAGATCGACGACTTGATTGATCTATGTCTGAAGAAGGCCCGATCGCCTTTGTCCCAATAGGCCCTTGCTTGCCGGGCGATCGAATATTTGTGTCGGTAAATTGCCGGACTCGGTCCTGACGCGTTGTGATTTGTTAGACACTCCGCGGCACAAATACCAGTCGTAAATCGGTGGTCAGAACGTTTGTCCGAGAAAGAGATACGCGGACCGCCGATCACCTTCGGCAACACCATAGGCCAGATACAAAGGCCCCAGCATCGTATCGAAAACGACAAACACACTGCCGGCAGACAGTGTGTTATTGAAACGGATATCGTCTCTCGATTGCCAGACGTTACCGACCTCGACAGATGCGCCAACATATACGGACGTGTCAAGCATCGACAAGGGGCGTTCGCTAAGACGGCGATAGTACAGAAGGCGACCCATGCCTCGATGGTCGCCCTGTAACTCTTCGGGGGCGTAGCCGGAGAGATTGAAGAACCCGCCAAGCCGGAATGCGTTGAGGGGCGTATCACCGGGTATGGAGGTGCTGCCCAGATCCCACCAATGCAGGAGCGTGTTTTTGCCCCAAGTCTGCGGTTTCAAGAAAACCAGCTGTCCGATATCCGCGGTCTGGTTCGCGCCAAATCCTTCGCGAAGACCCACCCAGAAAACCTGCAGATTTGTTCCGAAGCGTGGAATAGCGATGCGGTCGATCGTGTCATAGCCAAATCCTAACGTGAAATTGGTCACGTCACCGGATGCGCCACCAAGCGCTGGATCACCGATCCGAACCTCTTCATCAGCGAAGCGTCGCGCCAAGGTAAGGCGCAGCTCACCCCAGTTACTGAAGAGCCGGCCGACACCCACGGAAAGTACGGTTTCCTCGGAACGAAACTGAGCAATTTGCTTGCCGGCGTCAAACAGGCCTTCGTTTGCGCGCCGGAAGCTCACCTTCGGGTCCACAAACCAGCGGGATCGATAATCCAATGGTTGATAGAACTCTGCGGTGAATTGTGGGTTTTCGCCTACGACAATGTCGGCGCGAAATTCACCGCCTTTCGCGTTAAGCTCGGTTTTCGTGAACCGGGCCGCGAGGTTGTAACTACTGTTTCCGTCAAAGTCATCTTCAAGGTTGATACCAAAGCGGAGGTAGTTGGGCCCCCAGCTCTTGGCCTTACTCTGTATCAACAGTTCATTTTCAATACCATCTGCGGAAATCGAATAATCTACGGTCTCAAACGTATTGAACCCGTAGATATCGCCAATGTCCGCCTCAAGCTGGTCGATGTTTAGCGTTAGGCCACGCTGATCTGCTAACCGCTCCAGCAGAACTTTGGTGGAAAGTCGCGACTCGTTATCGATGGACACTTGATGGATCACGGGACTGTCGGGACGAGCCTGAAGTACCGCCTGACGGTGTGCGACATAGTCAGCTTGCGAACGCGAGAATCTCTGGAGTTCAGACTTGGCTTGTCGAGCCGCCATCTCGCCCAGGTGTATTGCCTGAACTGCCTGTTCGAATGCTTGTGAACTCATGAGGCCAAGTTCAGGTGTGATCAGCACATCCTGAGGCGTTATATGCCGCTTCTGTTCCTCAGTACGTGCTGTGATCAAGATTGTCGTCATTTGATTGGCGATCTTGAGCGGAGAATTCAGTTCCGCCTCCTCCGCTAGCGGGGAGCCTACATCGACAACGATTAGCGTCTCCGCACCCATTGCTTTCGCAACATCGACCGGGAGATTGTTGGCGACGCCACCGTCCACCAATACCTGATCGTTCAATCGAACGGGTTTGAATAATCCTGGCACCGACATGCTGGCGCGAATCGCGGTGGGGAGATCGCCGGATTCCAAGATCACCTCATCTCCACTGATGAGGTTCGTCGCTATGGCGACGAAGGGAATGGGTAACCGATCGAAGTTGTCGACCGTAGCGACCGGAAGCAGCCACCGTCTCAATGCCATAGTGAAATTCTGACCTTGCACTATTCCTTGAGGAAGAATCAATCCACTCTTACTGACACCAACATCGAAATCGACCAGGAACCCGAGATCGTCGGCCTTGCGGCGATAGGTGCGTTGAGCACGCGGAAGGTCATCAGAAAGTAAATTTTGCCAGTCTCCGTCGAGAATAATCTGCTCAATCTCCGACGCACTCATCCCGGACGCATAAAGACCACCGACGATCGCGCCCATACTCGTGCCAGCAATGTAGTCGACAGGAATTCGCATTTCGTCGAGCACTTTAATGACGCCGACGTGAGCCGCGCCACGCGCACCACCACCGCTCAACACCAGACCGACTTTTGGCCGAGCCGTATTCTCATCTTGGGCCAGGCAATTCGCCGACATTGCGATCAGGACAATCAGGGAGATTGTGTTGAACAAACGTGCAATCGCGATCGATGTACAGGTAATTTGAGACACACATTTGTCCTTGTCGGGGTGTCGAAAACATCGATAGTCGCACCTCTCTTAGCACCGATTGAGCGACCGCTGAATACGGAATTGCCGCAGAGCCTTGCATGACAAGACTCGGTAACTATTAGGCAATCTCAAAAGGCGTGGTTCTGCTCTCCTTATGTGATGTACGTCGCCGCTCAGATCGCCGCTGATCACGCCGGCTGGACTGCACGGGTTGGGCTTTTGGTGGAATTGGTGCGGGAACGAATGTGGGAATTGCAACAGGCATTGGCTGGTTAGCGATGGCCCGCTGCCGGTAAATTGCCGGGATCAGTCCTGACACGTTGTGACTTGTTAGACACCTACATCCTTTTCCCTTCAATATTTGTTGAGAGAGCACTGCCTGGGTTCGGCGGCAGACTTCTAGCTAGCCATAGCTATTACGATTTTTCCTTTGTGACGCCCTTCTCCGAAGTATCGTAATGCATCAGGCACTTCGCTTAACTGATAGATGCTGTCGATAACAGGAACGAGCTTGCCGCCCTCAATCAACTCCTTCAGATCGGCCAGACCTTTGTTTGCTCCCTCCGCTACCAAACAAAGTTTCCTGTCCTCGCGAGTGAGGTACGCAATCAGGCTCAGGAACCAGAGTTGGTAGACGCGTGGAATTGATCCGCCGACCATCGCAAAGGTTCCCCCTGGTCTTAAAGCACGCCTGTTATCGAACATGGACCGAAAATTCTGACAATCGATGATTAGGTCGTAACGTTCTCCGGTTGTCGTGAAGTCTTCTTGCTTGTAATCGATAACATGATCTGCGCCAACCGAGCGAACTACTTGCAACTTGTGTGAGGCATCTACGCCCGTAATCTCGGCCCCGGAGAGTTTGGCCAGCTGAACTGCGAATGTACCCACACCGCCACCAGCCCCATTAATCAACACCTTTTGCCCCGGCCGTCCTTGTGCGCCTTTTAGAATTCCTTGCAGGGCCAATACACCAGCCTGGGGTACCGCGGCTGCTTCCTCAAAGGTGGAATTGGCAGGTTTCGGTTCCATGGAAGCTTCTTTGGCGCAGGCATATTCTGCAAAACCACCCCAGCTATCCCAAAGATCCCCAAAGACCTCGTCTCCTTTCTGATATCGCGTTACGTGCGTACCGACAGACTCGACCGTCCCCGCAATGTCAGCGCCGAGTATCTGCTTCTCTGGCCTCGGCCGCAGCAGTCCGAACATGAGGCGGTTTATGAACGGTTTGCCATTAAGGAACTCCCAGTCCCAGGAATTGATAGACGAAGCGTGAACACGTACCAGTAGCTCATCGTCCTTCGGTGTCGGTTTTGGGACTTCTTTTTGTTTAAGACCATCCGGCGGGCCATATTGCGTAAATACAATTGCTTTCATGATCCTAATGTTTCGCTCTCGTCGGTCGTTACGACATTGATATTGAATTCAGCTCGTGAGCAATTTGTGCGCCCGCTCTGGTTGCCGCGCAATTCGGAATTACCCTTACTCGCCGAGGCGCGTTCGCGAACCGATCATCTCACCCCGACCGATTCTCTCCTGAATGGCCTCATTCGGTATCCCACTATTAAAGTAAGCTCTGTTGCCGGCGTATATTCGACACTCTCCCTTTTTGGTATCTGATAGGGCCGCAAACAAATGCGAAAAAAGTAGCTACATTTCGTATCGCTCCGCCGACAGCGCTGACCAGGCCGATGCTCATTTTGTGCCTGGCGCTTTGCCTTTGCTCTTGCACCTACCTCAAATATGCTTCCGTGCAAGCGGAATACGCTCGCATTCAGAATGCCGAGCCAGGCCAGGTCAATGCAAAGCACATGATTGACAGGGAATCGTACTTCGTACATGGACGTAGCATTGATACAAAACGCAGCTATGCTGGTATTCCGAAGGCTATTGCTGCGTTTTCCAGCAAGTACAAGACCAATGAACGTGTAGACACAATGTCTTTTGAGGTGTCTGGATCGCACTTCGGATTGAATTTACCTGAGGGCCGCTACGATCTGCTTATCTTTGCCGATATCGATGGCGACGGCGCATTTGAAGAGTCAGAAGTTGTCGGGAAACAATCGATCGAGTTAAACATCGCCGTAGTACCGGACAAAGTGCTCGGTCAGGTAGACGTGCAATTAGCGGAACCCATCACAATCGATTGGAATGTTTCGATCGACGTACCTGACACTCGCGGCCGCTCCGAATCATTGTTTTTTCCTTCCGGAACTATTCGGACATTGGATGACCCGATATTCGACAGCGGCTTCTCAACGTTGGGGATGTACGATCCTGCGTCTTTTCTCGAACAGGCTCCCACGATGTTTTATGCCTTAGAGGAAGACCTCGGCTACAAGATTCCTGCCGTTTTTGTCCACGGCATTGGCGGAAGCGCTCGTGAATTTGCAACCTTTGTAGGGAAGCTGGATCGATCACGGTACAAGCCCTGGTTTTATCACTACCCTTCAGGTGGTGACCTCGATCAAATGGCCGAACTTTTTTATGAAATATTCCTCTCGGGAAAAGTTTATCAGTCGGGCGGAATGCCGATGATAGTTATCGCCCACAGTATGGGTGGCCTTGTTGTTAGAGAAGCGATCAATAAATACGAAGGAAAATTTCGTGAAAATCAGGTCCATTTGTTCGTCACGATGGCAAGTCCCTTCGGTGGGCATTCGGCGGCGGCGGCTGGAGAAAAGCACGGCCTGATTGTCTTACCGTCGTGGCGAGATTTGAACCCGGAGAATCCATTCATTGGCAATCTGTATCGAAAGCCCTTGCCGGGTTTCGTTCACCATGAATTGATTTATGCGTACCAAAATCCCGGTACCATCAAAATAGGCGAGAACAGTGATGGCGTTGTAGCGCTCACCAGTCAATTGCATCCGCAAGCGCAACGCCAGGCAAGTGGGCAGTTTGGCTTTGACAACACACATACCGACATACTCGACAGTGAAGAAGTGGCCGCACATATCCGGAATCGTATGGAGACCGTGAAGAACGCATTTCCGCCGGCCCAGCTGGAATTGCTACGACAAGGCGGCTATGAAGTGTCGCTAGGGGATGAGTACTCTGCACTTGCACAGTATTCGATCCATACCTACGGAAGATACTTGATGGCTTTGACAAATGGCACACTCACTCCTTTCCATCCAGAGGAGGAGCGTTTCATCGCCGTAATCAAGGGAGCGGAAACTCCTCGCGACGACGCGGAAAAGGGCTGGCTAAGGTTCCTGAGCGAGCATCCCGAATTCAAAGACGACTAACTCTCGGATGAAATTCGCCGTCTCAGCGACCATTTCAAATAGAAATCAATACTAGTGCCGGAAAATTGCCGGCGCCAAATCCCCTCATTCCTTTGGACGCCTGTGCCCCACCCTGCTCAGCATATGAACACTGCCTGGGATCGGCACAGTTCAGAAAGACTGCTTCCGTGCAGGAGCGGACACTCATCCGACCAGAAAAACGACTGCGCGACAGGCGGAGAACGGCCATGAGAAGACTTGCGACAAGAAAAGCAAATCCGGACGAAGCGCGGATTGGTATTTCGTCGATTGAGTGCGTACAAGCCGCTATTTCATTACTCGACAAGACGCGTATAAGAACAGGGGTATAAAGAAGCGGGAATAACTGGTGTCGAAGCTCCTGGTTTTGATAATTCTTGCGCCTGTTCCCCCTTCTGATGACGTGGTGGAGGTAGTTCATCACCTGCCGCAAGAAAACTTGGGAGTCTCCGGATCAGTTTGACCTGACATTGTCTGTCGCCCGTCGGCGGAATCATGGGAACATTGCGACAACATTTTAGCGCTCTCACACGCCCTCCTCGACGTTTTCAAGGACCTATAGTCCGAAAAACCCTTTGCACAACCCTGGCGTTGTGTCTGGCGGCTGGCGCCGTCCCCGCCCAGGACGTAACAGTGCCACCCACCCTGCAGTTCAGCTTCTCGAATCCTGGAGCGCGAAGCATGGGGTTCGGCGGTGCCTTCGTTGCACTGGCCGATGATGCCACCGCCGCTTTCGCCAACCCCGCCGGCCTTGTCCAGATCGCCAGGGCCGAGGTCTCTCTCGAAGGCCGATCCTGGGGCTACTCCACACCCTTTACGGTGCGCGGGCGGGTCGAGGGCGAACCCACGGGCATCGGCGTCGACGTCGTGGCCGGGTTGAGCGGCGGCACCTCTTCCGATGACGTTACGGGCGTCTCTTTCCTGTCGATTGTCTACCCGTACGACAACTGGTCGATCGCCCTTTACCGCCACCAGCTAGCGAATTTCGAATCTTTTAGCCAGACGCAGGGGCTCTTTGCGGGCGTGGACGCCACCTGCTGCCGATTCACTGACGATAGGATGCGGACGGATTTCGCGGTCGTCAGCTACGGGCTCTCTGCTGCCTATCGCTTGACCGACGCATTGAGCCTTGGCCTGTCGCTCGTCTATTTCCAAGGCGATGTGGATATCGTGCGGAACGCATTTCTGCCCGACGAGGACCTCATCCTGCAGGTCTTCGCCCCGACCTCGTATCTGCCGGAGAGGATGGCCTGGCAAACGTCGCTGCACATTGACGACAGGGACTTGGGATTGACCGCCGGCTTCTTGTGGACGCTGTCGTCACAATGGAGGATGGGCGGGTTCTATCGGGAGGGCCCTGGCTTCGAGTTGCGGGGCGAAAGCCTTAGCGGGCCAAGCGGTTCCATCCTCGGCCTGCCAGCTGACGACACCGTCGTGGGACAAAGCACCTCCCCGAGCGCTTTTCCGGACATCTACGGTCTGGGATTTGTCTTCCGATCAGAGAATGAACGCTTGTCGATCGCCTTCGATTGGAATCGGGTCGAATACTCGACCATCCTCGATCGCCTCAACCCAGAGGATTTTGACGCTGAAGATCTCGAGCTTAACGACGGCAATGAGTTCCACCTGGGCGGCGAATACGTGTTCCTCCGATCCACACCCGTTGTTGCCGCTCGGCTCGGCGTGTGGCTCGATCCCGACCATCGCCCACGGGCCACAGCAGCCAGCGAGCCGATAGAGCATGCCCTGCTGCCGCCGGGCACGGATACTATCCACTGGTCGCTGGGTATCGGAATGGCATTCGAGAACTCCCAGATCGACCTCGGTGCCGATTTCTCAGACTTCGTCGACACGGTGTCGCTGTCCGCCATCTACAGCTTTTAAACTCTGTCCCTGACAAAGCTGGCAAAGCTTGGGTCCTCAATATCTCGATCGACATACTCGTGAAGCTCCTGGCAAAGACCGGACGACATGTCGAGATCAAGATTAAGCGCCACGCGGCATAGCGCAGCTGTGTGGACATCCAGGGTTTCTCTCCAGCCTCTCAGCCCGAGCGCAGATGTTAGTGAGTTGCGGTCTGGAGAGGCTCCTGCAATTCCTTGCCGGCCTCCAAGCGCTCGATCGTTGCGACGACGTCTTCGCAGGATCTGTGCTGCATGCGATCGCGGCGCTCGAAATGAGACACGACGCCGCCATTCTTCTCCAGTGTCAATGTCAATTGATCCCTCGGCGCCAGGCTGATCGGCACATTTTGTGGCGGTGAACTTTGGAGCTCAACCCGATAATCGCCCTCGGGCAAAAACAGAATTTCCTCTGAACCGAGAGATCCGCTCGCGACCTTTGTGTTGCCTTTGAATACGCTGAACGAGGTCGCTACTGTTTGCGCCAATGCCTCTTGGAGTTCTTCGGCACTACCCGCTGTGACGTAGCGGCCGCCCGATGCATTAGCGACGGCCTGCAAGCTCGCCGCATCTTCATCGGCGGCATTGCCAAGCCCGAAACCGATCAAGTGAACGATGATGCCCTGCTCGCGGAGCTCGCGCGCCGCCTGGACGGGATCCCCGCCACAGCTTTCGATGCCATCGGTGACCAGGACCAGTGCACGATCGTCCTGCAGACTGCCAAAATCGCGGGTCGCCTGATTCAGCGCGTACGCTATGGGCGTCTGGCCCAGAGGCTTCAGGCCGGCGATCGCCCGGCGAATGGGTTCGCGGTTCTCCTCACCGAACGGCACCAGTAAAGTAGAGTCGGCGCAGTTGCCGCTTTCGCTCGGGCTGGTGCTGCCGTATGCGCGCAGCGCCAGGTCCAGGTCTTCGGGGAACCAGTACGAAACATCGTGCAGGATCTCCTTGGCGACGGCCATCTTGGGCTCACCGTGCATGCGTCCCCACATGCTTCTCGACGCATCAACGACGATTTCAACCGCCCGGTCGTCGAGGGATAGCACAGGTCGTCCCTCCTTCACAGCTGCCACCTCCAGCGCGGCACAACTCGCATCGCGGACGGTCACGGTTACGGCAGATTCCTGCGTCTGCCCATCCAGGCTCGTCGCAAATGCGACGATTCGATTCTCGCCTAATCCGAGCGGCACGCTTCCTGCGAATGTTCCGCCTGCAAGCCGTGCGGCAACCGGCTCCGAACCATTCACACTCAGCGTGACGCTGTCCACGCCCGTCGTACGAAGATCCAGGAACGCCTGGGGAAGCATGGTTGGGTCCGATACCTGGACGAAACTGCCACCGGTTGCCCAGGCAATGGTATCGAGAATCTCGCCGCCCTTTTTGCTAGACCCGAGCAAAAGCGTTTGAATCGCAACGCCGTGCGAGTGTGACTCCACCGCGGCGTCATACGCTCTTTTTTTGTTCGACATGCCGTCCGTAAACAGCATGATCACTCGCGATGACCCGGGTCGCCCGTGCAGATCGAGTTCCGCGAGCGCTGTCTGAATGCCGGCCGCGAGATTCGTACTTCCGGATCGTGGCAAATCCCGCAGCGCCCGGACGACACGGTCGCGGTCCGACGTCATGGGTTGTGCCAGTTCACCCTTGTTATCAAAGCTGACCACACCGATCTTGATGTCGCTTTTCGGCGAGAGGTTTCTGACCAGGCCGATAGCTCCTGTCGAGCGAAAATCCTTCGGATCGGTGCCGCGGAGACTCTGCGACGTATCCATTACGAACATCATGTCGAGGTAACGTACACCGCCGATAGCCGACGCAATGCCCTCCACCTCAACGGTCGTTTCACCCTCGCTCGCGGCAAAGTCAGCGGCCGGCGACTGGATTTCGATCTGCAAATCGCCATGCGACGCCGGCGACATGTTCGAGTCCTGTTCTTGCGCGCTCACATAGGAAGGCGCGCCAACGCACATCAGGACTGAAAGTAAGACGAATTGAGCGTTTCGCATGGAATCACCTGTTGATCAACGTGCACGCGCTCATCAGGCCGGCGAAGCCAACTCAAGATGGACCAATACCAGGCTTCCCGGCGCCGAACCGGGTCACGTGCAACTGCCGTAAGTTTCCGCAGCATAGAACACCCCAGCAGACATAATCTGGGACGTGGCACACACTTTCGGTGCCTTACCGCGCCGAATTCCCGATTTCATTGGGAGTGGGGGTCGCCACGTGCTTGACTGGCATCGCTCTTGGCACGCGAAATAACGTAGACAAGCAGACCTGAGCCAATGATGCCGATGCCAAACAGTCCCTCAACTGGTCTGTTCATCAATACAAACCACAGCGTCCAGCCCATCAGCGTCAGATAAATCAGCGGCGGTATCGGGAACAGAAACGTGCGGTATGGCCGTGGCAAGTCAGGCTGTCGCCAGCGAAGCACAAACACACTCGTGACCGTCGCGAAGCTATTCAGTGCCAGTGTGAAGCCGGCAAAAACGAGAACTGATTCGAAACTGGAAGAAAGGATAAAGGCGATCGCGAGCGTCGACTGCACGTAGATTGCTCGACTCGGGATTCCATCTTCGTTCTTGTGCGCAAGATACTTCAGAGCCTTGAAGTCTTCGCCCAACACCTGCAGCACGCGCGGACCGGCAATCGTCATCGCGCTGACTGTCGAGATCAGTAGCGAAGCCAGGACCAAGCCGGTAAACCGCGCGCCCAAATCGCCGAATACGGATTGTGCAGCGATGAATCCTATTTCGACTTGTCCCTGCATCGAATCTACAGGTGCCGAGTAAAGAAAGACGAAATTGAGCGCAACATACAGAGCAGTCACGACAAGCGTGCCGGTCAACAGGATACCCGGCAACGTTCGCTGTGGATCTTCGAGTTCGCTGCTCAGATAGGTCGCAGCATTCCAACCTGTGTACGCATAGCTCACGTAGATAAGCGACACGGCGAATGCGCCACTGGTCAGGAGCGCACCGTCGCCGCCGGATGGGAGGAACCGAATCGGCTGCGGGTTATCGACCATGAATACGGCGGCGAGACAGAACATCGCGATCACGCCGACCTTGAGAACCGTAAAAATGACCTGCATGCCGCCCGAATTGCGCCGACTGCTGCCATGAATGACGGTTAGCAAGACGACCAGACCCACCGCCAGGGCCTTCTCGATCCAGACTGACGAAACGCCCGGTAGAATCGATGTCGTGTAGGCGGCAAAGGTCATCGCGGCAAGCGCGGTCGGCCCGGCGAAACCAATCGTTACGGACGTCCAGCCAGCGGCGAATCCGGCCGCAGGATGGTAAATGCGCGCGAGAAAATTGTACTCCCCGCCAGAACGGGGCAGCGCAGCACCCAGTTCCGCATAGGTCATGGCGCCGCAAAGGGCAATCAGGCCGCCAAGCGCCCACAGCAACAGAATAACGAACCCCGACTGAATATCCAGCAACTGGAAACCTAAACTTGTAAACACACCCGTGCCAACCATGTTGGCGATTACGACAGCAGTAACCGTCGTGAATTTGAACTTCGTCGTAGACATGCGGGATTCGCGCTTACCGGGCGCTATAAGACTCTTTCCAGGTCGGCACAAATATCGTCCGGATCTTCGAGGCCGACAGAAAAACGAAACAA
>Ga0224513_10000597_pt1 | contig 13931 bp, 18 predicted proteins | sample SF_May12_sed_USG_5_FD_169109 | JGI IMG/M metagenome (GOLD analysis project Ga0224513, IMG submission 169109) | Sediment microbial communities from San Francisco Bay, California, United States - SF_May12_sed_USGS_21 | ecosystem: Environmental > Aquatic > Marine > Sediment | place: USA... | reverse complement strand
GAAGAAATACCAGAGTGGCTCGGAGTGACTAAGTATAAAATGTGGTCCCCTTGGTCTGACAAAAGAATGGATAAAGAAAACAAGTGAGTTCGGGTGTGTTGTGGTTGGAACGGTTTGTGAGTCCCGTCTAGGGATTGTTTGAACAAATCGAGACGTAGGAGAGGGAAAAAAAACTAGACGTTTTTTTCCCCTCCTCTTCGATTCTAACCACCACAGCACCCTACGTCAAGATAAAAATGAAGAAGGTTTAAATGAATAAAGAATTATCAGAACTTGCTAATAGTTTTTCTTTTAACCCAAGCTCTCCAAAACAGGATTGTGTAAAACCTGTTCACAATTCAAACTCCACAAATCTTGACTACTGGAAGGAAAAACTTGAACTACACAAGGTCAGAACTGACAACTTCAATCCCTTCGACCCTCTCAATGATCCTCTGTTTGGAATCTCTCCCAAACTCCGAGCCGAACTAGTTCAAGAAGCTTTCGATGCCATACCTAAACCTCAACCAATACCAGGTGTTCCTTTCGAAGAGTGGAAGTCTCTCTATATTGACGATTGGTACAAAACTATTGAAAACAGAAACCCCGACGTCTTCAAAACCCAATCCGAAATAGTAGCAATGTACTCCGAACGCCTCATTGGATTGAAGGGACAGCTAAGGCTCCTTAAAGGGCCCCTATGGAAGAGAGGGGCTAGAGGTAACACATTACCCACCCGATGCCTAAACTTGCTGCCAGAGAGCCTTTCTAGTGCCTTCCTCAAGAAGGCGCGGCTAGAAGAAAACATCCTCTGTCATATTCAGGGTACAATCTGCGTAATTCCTGAAAACCTGGTGCGATATCCCAAAAAGTGATCGCGATTATCAGACGAAGACCTAAACCTTTTAATACCATGTATATACATTAGTTGTACTTGCCAAAAAAGTTAAACACCCTACTATCCTGTATCAAACAAATACAGGAGCTGCTATAATGTTTCACAAGTGCGAATCTCCTACACAGATTAAAGACCTGTTCAGAAAGCTCGCAAAAAGATTACACCCCGATCACGGAGGCAGTGACAGCCTAATGATCCTCCTCCAAGATGCAAAGCAAGACGCTGATCTCAGACTCGAACTAATTTCATCCATGGATGACCATCAAGAGAAAAGTTCAAAGAAGAAAAAGCCAAAATGGAAGTCATCCGGTAGGTACAGCGTCGAAGATGATGCCGACCTGATCTATTCGGATGATAGCCGTGTGGAAATACTCGATGACATACTCCTCTTTGCAAAACACCATAAATCTTTTGATGCCAGCTTTACGGAAAGTATATATGAGTATTTAGAAGACAGAGGATATATTACGTCTCCTCAATACAACGCCTTGGTTAGAATCTATTACGGAAGAAAGATTAACAAATGGAATAAATATGAAACTAAATAACTACTTAAGAATCTCTGAAGCCGCTGAATTCCTGGGAGTGTGCAAGGCCACGCTGCGACACTGGGATAACATAGGCAAGCTCAAGGCTAACAAAACACCAACAGGCCGAAGGCTATACACCAAGGAACAGCTTGAATCAGTGCTTCATGGCGTTCGTAACTCTGCTGAAGGGGAAGTGTAATAATTATGGAAATTTACATAAAGCAACACAAAGGCGATGAGATGATCGTTCGGTATCAAATCCGGGGATTGGTTCCTGAACAAGAGCTGCTGACATTCATAATTCCTGCAAGCGCTGTACCACATACAATGCTATGCGAGATTTTCAAATGGGGGAGTTCCGCTACAAAAAATCAAAAGCACATAAACCAAGTTTTCGACTATCACTACGATCAAATGAAGATTGCTAAAATAAACTTAGAGAGCGAGAACGCTGTCCGAAAAGGACTCGATGAGTGCAGGCAAGGGAAAATTGTGAAGGAAGCGATCGACTTGGAGAAATACGATGGTTAAAGTTCAACTCAACTTCGAGTTCGACCTACACGAAGAACAAGAAGAATTTCAAATTCAAGCAAAAGCGCAAGAAATGCATACGATGCTCACATATTTATATGCTTCAATGCGCCAAGCTACCAACCGCGATGATCTTGTTAATCCGCACTCCCGGGCTCTTATTCACAAGTGGCGCGGCATGATCGACAAGGTATCAGTGCTCTAAATACTAGCAAAATATTTTCACTTGTCACATGTTAAAGTTTTAAGAAGGATCTTGAAACCTTGACAGGTGGCTAAAGTGGAAGATGAATGGATATATTTGAAAGATGAAACACCGCCTCAAGGGGCTTGGTGTGTTTGCCGAGGCTGGCACGAAATCGTTTGTCGGTATCAGCCAAATAACAAAGAATGCGAATGGCTAGAAGACGAGTTTGCACAGCAGTATGGCCGGCTTGTTCAGTGGCGATTTGTGAAAAATGGTGAAGTAAGCGACCAAGCAAAAAAAGTCCCCCCATCAAAAAGATAGAGGGCTACGGGAATGGGTACCCGTCTTGGATTGGAGCGCAAAGGTCGGCTCAGCCATGCAACGGTGGGGATTGCCCCGGAGAGCCTGGGATGGCAGCGATAATAATGTAAACAAACATAAATGTTAGTTTAACTACATAAAGTATAGCACAAGTAATACTAAAGAACAAGAACAATAGTGTCATAATGGCTAAAGAAATCTATCTAATATGCTCCGAATGCGCAAGTAAAGCGGGCGGCAAGCTTCCTAAAGATCACGTCGCAAGCTTTCACCGCGCTCTTTGCGATAGGTGCTTACATTGCCGAGACGTAACCGAACCCCGCGACTACGGGCTAAATACAGATCTGACACTGAGAAAGAAGCCTTCAATTTACGACGTGTATCTAGCTGCACAGGACGAGAAAGACAAGCTACGACCACCGCTCAAGGTCAAAATGTAATCCAAGAAGGCTCAAAAAAAACACGCTGTTTCCTCACCTGGCTGGTTTCCCGCTGTTTTCCCTGACAGCGGGTTTTTTTTTGCTTAAAAATTGAATCTTGCTTAAAAGGCGTACAAAAGGCGTAAACTCAGCCTAGCATGTAACATAAGACAAAAAATAGGTTAGTCAGTGGGAATTTCAGGGCGTTCATTAGAAAAAGATCACACAATTCAAGAGTTTGAAGAAGCGTTCATTGAGTATTATGGAAGAGTCAAAGAGGTCGCTCACTCGTTCGGTTGTCAGCCGAGAGCCATCTACGACCTGCTAGATGTTTATCCAGAATTGCAAGACGCAAGGAAAAAAGGATCGAAACGGTATCTAGATCGCAAGGTCGAAACAGCCGATGAGGTTCTTGACAAGTTGATAAATAAAATAGAAGAAGATCCCACAAATGCGGGTCGTCAAGCTCAGTTCATTCTAAAAAATGCTAAAATCTCTGAATACTACGAAGCTCCTCGTATGGAGAATAGCAACACCTCGAAGGCTGATGAACTCATCGATAAGCTAGACCTGGCAGCAGATGCAGCCACTAAGTGACAAGCAGTATTTAGCATACAAAGACTCTGACGCTCGTATTAATATATGGCAGGGAGCAGTGCGGTCTGGAAAGACGTACTCTAGTTTGCTCAAGTTCGTCAAGCTTCTCAGAAAAGGCCCTCCAGGTCACGCGATGATTATTGGAGTCACCAGGGATTCAATACAGCGTAATCTCGTAATCGACCTTTGCCAACTCATCGGTGCTCGTATACCAGGCTCAAAATCTACAGAGATGAACCTTTTTGGCAGGCAAGTGTATTTTGTCGGTGCCAATGATGAAAGCTCCGTCCGTCGCATTCAGGGAGCTACTCTAGCTATCGCCCTAGTTGACGAAGCAACGGAGATCCCTGAAGCTTTTTGGAATATGCTTCTATCGCGTCTTAGCGTTCCCGGGGCTCAATTGCTTGCCACGCTAAATCCATCATCCCCAGGCCATTGGCTAAAACATAAATTCATCGACCGGCAGGATGAGCTAAATTTAAAATCATGGCACTTTCTGCTAGAAGACAACCCTATTCTCACCTCTGAATATGTTGAGGGACTGAAGAAAGAATACTCAGCTCCCGGCAACGGAATGTGGTTTAAGCGATACATCCTTGGAGAGTGGGCAGTCGCTGAAGGTCTAGTGTACGACGGCTTTGACGAAATGAATCTCTACGAGGATGACTACCCACAGCCTAATATGTGGGTAGCAGGAATTGACTACGGCACCACCAACCCAACAGCGTGTGTGTTGGCTGGACTCTCGCCTAAGCAATGGCCACAGATTCATATCGAGAAAGAGTATTACTACTCCTCAAAGACTGCCGGAAGGCAGAAGTCTGATGCTGAACTGGCAGACGATATCAAAGAGTTCATCGGGTGGCGACCGTTGGAAGCCCTCTATATTGATCCGTCTGCCGCAAGTCTGAAGATTGAACTTCGAAACCGAAATCTTCCTGTTGTTGATGCTCTTCACGACGTTATGCCAGGCATTCGAACCACTCATAAATTTATTACGCACAAGAACCTAGTCGTCCATAAATCGTGCAAACATCTAAGAGAAGAACTCGCTACCTATAGCTATTGCCCTAAAAAAGCGGCCCGCGGGATAGACGGTGTTATTAAGGACCACGACCATTGTTGTTTTGTTGCCGGTTCCATGGTTGTTACTGACCGGGGCCAACGACCTATAGAAGAGTTGGTTGTTGGTGATCGTGTGTTAACTCGTAATGGATACAAGCCTATAGTCGCTACCATGACAAGTGAATCAAGTGATATTTGGGAGTTGAAAGCCGGAAATAATACTGTGATTGCAACGGGAGATCACCCTTTTTGGATTGATGGTAAAATGGTTGAACTCAAGGATTGCAACAGCTATCATGAAGTATGTAGCATAACAGGGCATCCTTCATGGTTAACAAAGAAACGGTTGAATTCAACGGAAAAAAGTACAGTAGATATCCCGAATCAAAAAGATTGTCACACAGGATGTATTACCGAAGATCAGTTGAGTATTTACACCGAGCAGTGTGGAAATACCATAAAGGAGATATTCCAGAAGGGCATCACATACATCACATCAATGGTGACCAAGATAACAACAAAATTGAAAACTTGGAATGTTTGTCGGCGTCGCAACACACCAAACACCATTGGGAAGAACGAGAGTCAAAGTCGTACAAATGTGAAATTTGTGAGAAGGAATACGAATCTCTCAAACCATCTAAGAACAGATTCTGTTCTAACAACTGCAGATCCAAGTATAGAAGACAAGCCGGATTGGATGATAAAGACAGAGCTTGTGAATTGTGTGGCGAAACCTTTAGATGCAATCAGTATTCGTATGTTAAATATTGCTCAGAAGAGTGTCGACCAAAGGCAAAAGGAGCCCCAAGCAAGCCTGAGCACGTACGAGAATGCGAATATTGCAAGGAACAATTCTCTACGAAAAATAAATCAAAACGGTTTTGCAATCACATGTGCGCAAACAGATTTGGATTCGATCAAAGACAAAATAACACAGAAAAGATCACCAAAACGTGCCGATGCTGCAATAAAGAGTACGAAACCAGAAAGGTCAGTCAGGCCAGCTATTGTTCAAAGAAATGTAGATCTAAATTCAACTACGAAAAAAGAAAAGCAACTAGTAAAAGTATATAATATAACTGTTGAAGATGAACACCAGTACTTTGTTAATAATATACTAACTTTTAATTCGGATGCACTTCGCTACTGTGTGTACAGTTCATTTCCCGATTCCGAAATAGACTCCATCTGCAACGATCTATCTATTGACCAGCGCCGAGAGCTTGCATACGGAGAATCATCACTGATGGACTCCCTAGGAGCAAGCGGCCCAGGTGGCTATTTCTAATGGCAAAGTAATTATTTATCCTCAATAATAGCGTATAACAACAGGATATCCAGACATGAAAGATTACTACGTCGACGGCGAATCAGGTTCTAATCTAAAGCCCATGATGGATGCCTGCTATCAAAATGCACATACGCAAAATGCCGCTCTATGGCAGCAAGGATTGATCGACAAGCGTTTCAAAGCTGGTGATCAAGCGCTTCACTCGTGGATTCATGGAAATAGTAACACGTACAATAGTCGCAATTTCAACTTCAACTTGATCCGCCGTACCATCAATATGGTCAGTGGATATCAGCGTAAGAACAGAAAGAGCACCGTTGTTCTTGGAATGGACACGACAGATAGTCAGCTAGCAGACGACTACACAGCTGCTATGCTGTACTCTGAACGCAAGGAAGGAGCACAAGAATATCTAAGTCAAGGGTTCGAAGGAGGGGCACTTGATGTCGGCCTAGGCCTGCTACATCTATTCCCTGATTACACGAACGATCCCTTTTCTGGTGACTTTGGCCTTGATAACGTAGCTTTCAACAACTTCCTGATAGATCCATATTGGCGCAAAATGGACCTATCAGATTGCAACTTCATCTGGCGCAGGCGTTGGGTATCGAAAGACGCAGCGAAGATCAATCTTCCGGGTCGTGCTAAAGAAATCGACTCTATGCAGATGGGTAGTTCAAAAGACGGTCGCTTCCCAATGCAAGCCGAACTCATGAATCTCAATAATAATAAGCTCATGCCATACGATGAGTATTACTATCGGGATTTTAGAGAAGGAACTTTCATTCTAGATCCGATGTCTGGTGAGTCTGTCGAATGGCAGGATATCCCGGGTGCTCCAAAAGATGAGATGGAGCAAGTTCTTGCACAACAGCCCTGGTTACAGGTCCAAAAGAAGCAAGTCCCCACTATAAAACTTGGTATCTGTCTTTCCGGCCGCACAATGTACGACGGTCCGAACTTACTCAACGTAGATCGATACCCTTTTGTTCCGATGGTTGGCTATCACGAGCCGGATCTACCATCTTACTCTTGGCGCTTTCAGGGGGTTATCAGAGGGCTAAGAGATGCACAGTTCCTTTACAACCGACGCAAGGTAATTGAACTCGATATCCTAGAATCTCAAGTAAATTCAGGCTGGGTGTATCCAGTAGACGCTATTACAGACGAGAAGGCATTCCGACAAACGGGTCAAGGTGTCCTCGTTCCTCTCAAGAAAGGGCACACAGCGGCCGAGCTAGAGCGCATTCAAGCACCAGATATTCCAGCTTCCATGATTGAGCTTTCACGTAGCTTATCGGAAGATGTTCAAAAGATATCAGGCGTTAACGAAGAGCTTCTAGGGTCTGCTGAAGATGATAAAGCAGGCATCCTAGCAATGATGAGACAGGGGGCAGGCCTAACCACCCTTCAAGGCCTATTCGACCGTCTCGACTACTCGCAACGCCTGCTTGGTGGTCTTAGATTAGAGGCTATACGCAAGAACTGGACGAAAGCAAAGGTAGAAAGGATCATTAACCGTGAAGTCGATCCGCGCTTCTTCTCTTCAGATATCAGCCGATACGATCTCGCAGTTGAGGAGGGTGTATACAGCACCACTCAACAGCAAATGGAATTCCGACAGCTCGTTTATCTGCGTGGCGAACTTGGAATGCCTATTGATGACGAAACACTAATCAACAAGTCTTCTATCACCGGCAAGAAAGACATCCTCGAAAAGATGCAGCAAACAGCCCAGGCAGAACAACAAGCCCAGCAAGCACAATCTCAGCAAGAAGAGGAAATCACAAGAGCCGACAACATCGTTAAGATGGCAAAAGCTAAGAGTGATCTAGCGAGATCAAAAGAATTACTAGCCTCAGCAGCTCAAAAGACTGTACAAATCACAGAAATTGAAGCCGCAGCAGAGCATAATCAGGCGAAAGCTGACATGGAACTAGTCAAACAACTCATTGAACTAGAAGATATGGATAGATCAAGCTTGAAAAATGCTATAGATATGGCAGAATTGATAAAGACAGAAGGCCCTCAACAATCCCAAATCATCCCACTAACCATAGGTGAATAAGATGGAAATGTCCGACAACGGAAAAGGCGTAAAATTCGACAGCAAGCAGCATCAAGAGATGAAAATGTCTCAGCTTTCTTGTGGTGGATCAAAGTACGAGAAGGGTACTAACGCGAAAGAATCACAAAAACGTGCACAGTCTCTCGCTGATTACGCCAAAAATAACCGCCCTAAGCACTAAGCATGGCTAACGCTAAGGGCGAAACAGCGGGAGAGCTTGCAAGCCAAGCCTCTCGCGATTCCGAAAAGTACGATGTAAGAGAACTCTCCTTCGAATGGACTAAATCCATTACAGAAGAAGTGTGGAAATGCGTAGATAATCACAAAGGGATCTGTGAGGATGACGAATTTTGTGTCGTCATGGTCTACGCAGATGATAGCATTTTAGCAAACGTTAAGCGTCGGAAGTTCTACGGTTACCCTCACCTACCTAAGCCAAGGCCTAGGCAGTCGTGCTGGTTATACCGAAAGGACTCCGATGATATAGAGTTCCTATGGGCACTTCCCGAAGCCGGGACGATGGCAACACTAGGGACGATATTAACGTTTGATAAGCGCTATGCTAAGATGGCGACATGGTGCCGGGCTTTTTTCGATGGAACTTTCCACGAATTGATAAGGCAGCAAACAGGGATTACAACACTAAGTGAAGATGAGTTCTTACATGCCCACGCCGAGGAAACTGTCAAGCCTGTCGGCGATGATCGAAGCACGGCTCTGGCCGATACCTTTGATTTCTTTAAGCCCTTCAAAAGTCAGGTCATAGACCCGAGTAAACCCCTCCTTAACTAAGATAGTTTCTATCTTTGGGGGTAGGCATAGGACTTCGATAGGTACGTTTCCATGGAGAAACTCAAGGCACTGCCTGTAATGCCCGATATCTTTTTCTAAATCAAATTTTTGCATAATAGGGAACCCGTGACTGATACAGTAAATCAAGATAGTACAGAACAAACACCGATTGCTCAAGAGCAAGAGCCGGTAGTTGCTCAACAGGTAACCGAAACACCTGCTTCACAAGATACTCAGCCTTCGAGTGATGAGCAACCGCAAGCTGAAGAGCTTACACCAGAGCAGATAAACTGGCGCAAGTTCAGAGAGGAGAGGGGTGCAGAGAGGAAGCGTCGAGAAGAGGAGGCGGCATCTCGTGAAGCTGCTGAAAAAGCAGCGAAAGAGAAAGACGAGCAGATCGCAGCATTGCAACAAGCAATGACTCAAGCGATGAATTCAGGACAATCTGTCACTCCAGATCAACAGCAACAAATCATCGATGAGCTAGACCCAACTGATATCCCAACAGGCGAACAGGTATCCAAGTACGTAGAAAGCACGGTGCAAAAGATAATTAAAAAAGAAGTAGAGAAGCAGCAGCAACAGGTGTATCAACAGAGCGAAAAAGCTAAGCTAGCAGCTCTCCCGAAAGACAACCCTGACTTCGAGCAAGTGTGTTCTACCGAGAATCTCGACTACCTAGAGTTTCACTACCCGGGTGTAGCAGTAGCATTCAATAACATGCCAGATGACTACACCAAGTGGAGCAACATTTATGCTACTGTGAAGAAGTTGGTACCAAACTACGATGCAGGACAACAGAGAGCACGAGCCGAAGCCAACGCCTTAAAGCCTCAGTCAATGAGTGTCTCAGGTGTTTCCTCGACAGGAGACCAAGCGCCAAACGTAAACCTAGATGCAAATCGTAGGGCTGAAATTTGGAAGCGTATGCAACGAAAGATGAAAGGTTTACCAGTCTAACGGTAATGAGTATTTTACCCTGAATACTCGAAGAGGCGCGGTCCGCTATTGCCGCGCCTTTTCTTTTGTTAAATAAACACTTAAACACTACAATTGCGTTGACCGTATCGGACTCGTCACCCGTCGACTGTATTGGACTCGTCACCCAGGCTGTACACAAGGCTCGCCACCTATATAACAAGACATGAACACTAATTATGGTGTACACATGGCCGCAACAGGCATCTCGACAATTGGCAATGTCCAGCCAGAATTGCCGCTTCAAGCTATAGAAGAATTTCTTTCAAGCGAACAATTTAATTTAGTTTATAGCTTTGGCGCTGATCTGCATTATGCAGAAGCTCACGCTGGCAAAACCACACGTCTAAGCAGATGGGACCCCCTAAGCACAGACGGTGGACAACTTGATGGTACTGGAATTGATCCAGCTCCAGAGGTACCAATTCGTACTGATATCGACGCTGAGATGGAAGTCTTTGCTAAGTCGGTAGCGGTCAATGAGCAGGTAAACAAAGCTGCCTGCTTTAAATCCCCGGTAAATACCTTGGAAAGCCTAAAGGCCGCGTAAGCGACCCATGGTAACCAGAGGCAAGCGTTAATCACGCACAGCAGAGAGACGATTATGACAACTTCGCAATTCCTTACAGAGAGCCATACGTTTGGTAGTGACTTCCTCAACTATATGAGGTCCACTGTGTCCCCTTACGTACATTCTGTTTGTGAATGTTTTGCGAAGTTCAATCATGATCTCTATTTGACGTTTTTTGATCGTCGAGTAAGGAAGAATAAGCTCACACAAGTGCAAAAGCCTATCACCGCTAGTCTGCCAAAGAAAAACTGGCTTTCTAGAGTTTGTAGGTGTTTGGTTTTTGGTGTAGCACCCGGTAAAACCACCGAAAGTATCTTTAAGCCAGTCTATAAGGGCACCTTCAGTATTACTGACAGACATGTAAGTAGTATAAGCAGGATTTCCAGACTTGGTTTTGGCATAGGATCCAGCGGTGATACTTCCTTCCCCATCAATGATTCCTGCAAGATAGGCGATAGTCGTCGCAGGGTACTCACGTCTAATATATTTCTCTCTACCATAAGTTTTGGTCATCATATCCTCAAGTTTGAAACACTTTGCTGGAGAACTATACCAGAACTAGTGATTAATGGGCAGCCGCAACGACTAAACCCGGAGACACCCTAGAGGGTGAAGTGATAGTCTGGCCTCATGTGAAAGCATGAGAGGGGAGGTTGAAGTGCCACCCCCGCCATCGTAAGATGGTCAGTAAGCGAGAGCTGAAAGTAACAGTTGTGACAATTGTTTGAAAATGAGAGAACTATGACTAAGTTCATGGCTCTTCTCGGACAGTACGCGGCATAGTCTGCTGTCCTTAAACCTTCTCTGATTGACTTGGAAGCCTAAGGTGAAAGCTATGGTGACAGGGCGGAACCCGCAAGGGACCGTGAACGACTGAGTGAGAGGGACCCGTAAGGGTAAGCGACAGTCTGAGCTGGATTGTAAAGATCCAGAGGGAGAGTCGAAGAACTTTCCCCGCCATCGCAAGATGGTCAGTAGGCAAGCGCCGAAAGTAACAGAATTGGGATGCGAAACAAAGAAGACCTCTTAATGAGAGATCTCTACGCAAGCTCACCAGCGTATGTAAATGCTACTGGTGGCCTAAATGCTGACCAGCCTAGTGAGATCACTAGATCGGCAGTAAACAACGTCGAGCGCATTCTTTTGGGTGCTAACGCACGAACATTCCTTTCTAGCCTAGAAGCTACTGACCAGTTCGGTACTGCTGGTGTAAGGGATGCATTCATTGCTTTAGCATCTACAGACATTACGCCTGACCTTCAGAACGTTGATGGTGTCCAGTTGAAAATCAACTATCCTGGCAACCAAGACAATTTGAAGCCTGAAGAGTATTGTTCAATCGGTCGTTTCCGATTCTTCACTACTTCCGAAGGGATTGTTGAGCAGAATGCAAGCTTGAATGGTAACGACATTTATAAGGTACCGATGTTCGGTCTTGAGTCTGTTGCTAAGATTGAGCAGAACACATACAGCGCGAACGTTGGATACCGTCCGGCATGGGTTGTATCTCGTGTTGCTCAAAACGCAGAGCTATATGCTAAGTTCGCGATTGCGCGTGCTATCACTAACCAAAACTGGCTTTCTGGCCTTAACTGCACACAAAGACTGTAAGGAGGTTTAAATGTCATATTCACTAATGGCTTCAGGCGTCTTTACATCTGACGGTGCGGCAAAGCTTATCGATCTTCCAGGGTCTGCTGACTACATGGAAGTAGAGAACAGAACACAAGCAGCTACTACACAGACACCAGGCAGAGGCGTTAAGTTTCGCTGGTATCCTGATATGGCTGATGACACTGGTCTTATGGAAACAAAGGCAGCGGGCACTAATGTTTTAGAGTTAGAAGCATTGGCATCTGGTGGATTTAAATACGTGCTATCACGACCAGCTCCAGAAGCTGCTGTGACTGGAACTGTGATTACAACTGCTAACCCAGCGGTGTGCACAGCGACAAGCCACGGTTACGCTGTAGGAGATCGTGTTCGTATTTACGGCAACGCTGCTATGAAGCAGATTGCAGGAATGGAGTTTGAGATTACTGCGGTTGCGGATGCTAATACATTCACACTGGGCTATCTTGATGCTTCCGGTTTTGCTGCTGCTGAAACAGCGTTCTCTGTACGTCGCATTGCGAAGTATGGTGCTGTGCTTCCAGAAGCTCATTATGTCACGAATGTTTCACAAGCTGCTTCAGCTGTGGTTACTTTCAGTTCAGCACATAACTACAAGTTGGGTGATGTTCTGTATTTCCGTGTCTCTAGTGATTTCGCTATGGTCCAGTTGGACAAGTTAGAAGGAAAAGTTACAGCTGTAAGCACTGCAAATAACACCGTTACGGTTGATATTGACAGTTCAGCTTTCACAGCATTTGCTTTCCCACTAGCTAGCGTTTCACCAAACATTAGATACCCTCTTGCAGCCCCTGCTGGAAAGCGCGGCCTGTTCGATGATATCTTTGATTTTGCGAATCGTGTAGAATATCCTTTAAATCCTTTCCGTAATGGTCAAAAGTATCCGTACATGGAACTTGCGGCCGGTGTTGATAGCCCTGCTGGGTCAACCAGTGATGTTATCGAATGGAAGGCTTGGAAGAGCGAAAATAACTAAATGGATGGGGGGATTCGTCCCCCCGTTTCGTAATACAAAGGGGAAAATATGAGAAAACTTATTCAAGTGACGGCAACAGGTGAGGAACACGGTTGCTTAAAGGTTGTGGCTAATTCAGAACAGACCGACGGTTTCAACAACATGAAGCCAGAGACGAAGGCCAAAGCTGAAAAGATGAAGAAAGAAGAAGCGAAGATTGTTAAAGGTCGTTACATCAATCACATGGAACGTAACGGCAAGCTAGAAATGCCGTATTCCCGTTGGGGTGGAGAGCCTATAAGCATGTGGCGCTTTCTCAATGGTTTCGAATATGACGTTCCTATGGGGCTTATCAACCAAGTGAACGGCACCTATTTCAATAAAAGAAGCGAGCGTGTAGACCCTAATACGAAGCAGGTCACTAATAAAGACAGCCGGATTAAACAACACGAGTTTGTCGCAGTAGGATTCTAAGATGGTAGAAGCAGCTGATTCAACACTTGCAGCGATTAGACAGAAAGTCCGAAGGCTAACGGCTTCACTAGACCCAACAGCTCTATCTGATGACGATATTGATAAGTATATCAACACTTATTACAGCCAAGACTTTCCGTCTGCTTTCAAGTTAGACCAGTTGCGTACCGTTTACGAGTTCTTCACGTCTCCAAACATTGATCGTTACACCGTGGATCTCAATACCTACCAAGCTATTAGAGATCCTATTTACGTTGAGGGTAGACAGGGGGTGTTGTACAAGGACCGTGCAACTTTCTACGCTCAATGGCCAAGGCAGACGACTAAGTATACTCCTGCAAGCGGTACTGGTGTTCAAGTAACGTTCCCGTTCACCATCCCTGGTGCTCCTTTAGTAAGAGGAAGCATCACACTAGGAGCAATCGTCGGAGGTAGTACCGTACAATCCAATGATGATTCAGCAGGAAATATCACAGGTGGTGGGGTAACCGGGACAATCAATTATGTCACAGGCGTCACATCTGTCACGTATACAACAGCTCCAGACTCTGGAACGGACCTAACTCTTTGGGCTGATACCTACACCGCTAGCAGACCATTCGATCTTCTGTTTTGGAATAATGAGATCATCGTTCGCCCT
>Ga0224513_10000596_pt1 | contig 13940 bp, 24 predicted proteins | sample SF_May12_sed_USG_5_FD_169109 | JGI IMG/M metagenome (GOLD analysis project Ga0224513, IMG submission 169109) | Sediment microbial communities from San Francisco Bay, California, United States - SF_May12_sed_USGS_21 | ecosystem: Environmental > Aquatic > Marine > Sediment | place: USA... | reverse complement strand
AGCGCCCAGTACCCCGGTCGGTCGGCTCAGAGGGACCCGCTCGGCTCATCAGTGCGCGCGATTCCCATATCTTCGCGGGTGCGTTGCAAGATAGTCTCCGCTTCCTTGATCACCCCGCGCGATTGCCATAGGCGATCGTAGCCGTACACCCAGCCTGGCGGATGCTCGTTGTGTCCGCATAGGCGTAGGCCCGCAGATAGGCCAATGGTGCATCCCATCACTTCCAAGGCGCCTATCAGGTATTCGAGATTCGCTCGACCCCATTCGACTATCTGGCCATCGGGGCGGGTGTAGTCAGCACCGTGGATATAGATCTCTTTGACGCCTATCCATGCGGCATAGGCCACCATGATAGGGATGCTGTTATGGAGGTAGGCGCGTAGGCGATGCTGGCGCATCCAGAGCATGATTCGACCTAGGGGCAATGCGTGCACGTTGTCACCGAAGCGGGCGGTGTAGTCAGGGCTGGCGCAGCTTGTGATGACTGGGCCGGGGTAGGCTTCGATCCAATCACCATAGGCAGGGTCTAAGGCTGCCTCGCGCTTTAGATCGTCCATGATAAAACACAGATCGTGTTGCCATAGACGGCCGCCCCGATTACATGTCCACACCTCATCGAACTCGACGCCTGGATCGCCATTGCCTAGGCGTAATTGATCGTAATCGGTGCGAGATGTGCCGAGCGCCACAATGGCGACGCGTTCGGGGATCACGTCATAGTCGTTGGTGGGGTGTCGCCAGGGGTTAGCGTGCACGTAATCAGATAGAGGGTTTTGCGAGGTGGTGCATTCTGGGGTATCGGGCGCAGGGCCATATATGGTGGCGCCTACCTCCGAGACGCGTGGTTCAAGGTTAGGCACCTCTATGAGGGTAGGCGTGCTCGTGGCTTGTTTCTTCCTGGGCATTGTCTAGGGCCTTAGCGTGTTTTTAGCGTGTCAAGGTCACTTTGTCCGGAGAAAATGGCCTTCTATATTCTTCAAGCAATAGGTGCCAAAAGCAGGCACCGTGCAAAGGGGAGGGAATGCCCTGCCTTTGCTGGCTGCTTGACTTTCTGGCTTCGTCTACATGTGGTTGTTTGTCCGGGCGCCTTTTGCCGTCCTGGCAGGTAGGCCGTATACCACCCCCTTGCATATCCCGATTTTGTGGTTGGTGTCTCAGTGCCAGACCAACCTGCGCCGCCTGCTAAAGCGCCACCACATGCACAACCTCTTTTCCTGGGCCGTTCAGTCAGACGGCTATCACTGCCAGGACAGTAGAACAAAAAAAAGACAGAAACCCCGGTCAGGAGGTGCCTGTCTTTGCTTTGGTCAAGTCTTGAGAGCCTTACGCGCTTGCGCTTTGGCCTGCTGTTCGGGTGTTTGAGGCTTGGTTGTCGGCCTATGTGGATAGAGTGGGCACGCGTGCGCTGTGCACTCGGTCACTTGTTGTCGCCAATTGCCTGCGCTGTACTGGTCATAGATGCACGAGCGGCACATGGCGTTAATTGCTGCGCGTAGGCTCACGTCAACGGCTCCGCCGCTTCGCGCCTTTGCTTCTTAAGCAGCCAGTTCTTGTCCCGCGCTAACCCGGCCTGCGTTTCTATCAGATCGGCGATGTCCCGCGATTCTTGAAGGTGGGCTGCCAGTGTGGATACATAGCGTGTTTTTACCGTGTCGGGTGTCTTGTATAGCAGCTTGCCACCCTTGGCTAGGTAGACCAGCTCGCAACCGTCCTCGCCTGTCTCGCTCCTAAACGCCATCCCCACCTCAACCAGGCCCGCGTACAGGTCGGGATCGCTTTGCTTCAGGCTCGCTAGCGCTGCCGTCTTCGCTTTTTGGAGTGTTGCCACATGCACGCCTTATTGCTTCGGTTGTGATGCCGACGCCTAGCGCTGCGATGAGCAAGGCTAGGCCGACGATGGTTAGGAACCCCAAGTGGAGCCAAAAGCCGAACACATCACACATTGATATTAGGTCCTAATATCAGATCGGGGGTGGACCATCAAGCGGGTTGTTGCTCGTCCAGGTCCAGCCACGTTGGCGCGCTTCGGCTTCGGTCATTTGGTAGGTGAGTCCCGTTTTCGGGTCCGAGCTGATGCCGATCGGCGCGGTGCCGCCAGGCGTGAAGGCGTTGCGGCCCGCCTCATCATACAACGGCGCTTGTTGCGTAAACGCTGGGGGCGCAGGCATCGGCGGGGGTGGCGCGTCTTGCCATTGCCTACCCTGCCCCATCTCCCGCTCGGGTACGCCTGCGGGTCGAGGATTTTGCTTCTCGCGAAGGCTAAGAGAGTACCAGGGGCCTCCGCTCGCGTTGGCCGCTTTGTTCCAGATGTTAACCCACCAATTGGTTGTTACTTGGCAGCTTGGGCACGTGATTTCGCACGACCCGGTCAGATCGGCGTGGCTCGCCTTCTCTTTGCGATCGTTGCTCGAGAAGCTTCCGCTGTTTGGGTATTTGCTCATAGCCTGGGGGCTCCAATTGTGATCTCGAGGTACACGCGGCCTTCGCGCTCGCCTGCGCCCATGCGCCGCTGCCTGGCTGTTAGCTCGCGCTCGTAGGCTTCTCCGGGTAGGTGGATACGTCCTTCGTGGATGTATTCCTCGCTCAAGTCACCTATGTACAGGTGTCCTCGGCCTTCAGTGAGCAATCTACGGGGTCGAGCGCTCTCGCCTTCAAAACCGCGGCGAGTATCATCGGCGGGAGTCTTAAGATGTGTTGCCAGTCCCCCCTGTCTCGCCTCCATAAAATCAGGATCGTCTTGTCGCTTGGACATTTTGCTAACCATTGTGCGATTTGTGGGCGCTCGCAGCGCTTCACTTCGACGTGGATGTGCTCGAATAGCGCGGCCTGTAGGTCTGCGCCACCGTGCGCGTACTGGTCGGGTCGCCTGCGCACTTCCTCGTCTATGAGCTCTGCCATATGCGCCGCGGCTTCACGCTCGCCTGCGGCGCCTTTTGCTCGGGACTTACGGGGCACTATTTTTCTTCTTTCTCACATAAGCACCACACGACACACTGCCGACCGGATTGGGTTCGGCCTGTCTGGCCTGAGTCCTCAATCCAGCCCATGTCGACCAGCTCCACGCGCCGCGGGCGTTGAGTGTTCGCACGCATACGCAGCCCGTCTTGTATTTCCTCATCGGTTGCCCCGTAGGCGCCTTTACTGGCGATAAATTGCAGGACCTTGCCGCGCGCCGTGGCTGCGAAGGGTAGGGCTTCGATCGCTGCCAGGCGTGATGTGTTGCTGTGGCGTTGGAAGGGTGGAAGGTGTTCGCTCATTTGCATAGCTTCTCAACGGCTTCGACCTTGGCCTTCCAGTCGCGCTCGGCTTCCAGCCGGTCGTGTTCGTCCTTGACGGGGCCCGGCGCTAGGGTCACGCCATCGTCCTCGAACATCTCGTCAACATAGCCTTCGAGTTCCCACTCGTCGATTTCTTCCTCGCGCGCCTCGAGCATGGCCGATGCATCATTGAAGGCCCACATGGCAAGCGTTTCAGATCGTGTATCGCTTGCCTTTTTGTTCATGCAGTACCCGGTCAGTGCCGCGGCGGCGAACATATCAAGACGCTTGCGGTTCGCTCGGGACATTTTTCGCTTGTTCATGGCTTCCACTCCGGCAAGGCCTCAATAAACTGTTGAGCGTCCTCGCCTCTCACCTTGCGCCGCCGTGCTTGCAATACCGTGCGCAACTCCCCGGCCTCCATTAATCGGTAGGCTTCTGCGCGGCTCGTGTTCGTCAACTCGCAGAATTGATAGATCGACATAAGCGGCGGGAAGGGTGCGACGCTGAGTTTGTCTGTCACGGCGCATCCTCCCAGGCAACAGGCTCATCGAGCCGCTCGAAGCGCCATGCGTCCGGGCTGCCCCACTCCGCCCCGCTCACTAGAGTAAATATCGAATCGTAGTGCGAGCCGATCACCGGCGGTAGGCGTTGGATGACGTTCACGTAGGCGTAGGCGCCGCCCAGTCCTTGTACCTCAGGCTCGATCCACACGTCGCCAGTTGATTCCCGCCAATCGGAGCGCGCTAGGGCCTCGAGCAGCCTGGATTCGTACACGTACCACGGGTCGTTGACGCCGTCCAGGATGCGCGTAATGCGGTCGCCGGGGTCAATCTCTAACGCGTTATGGCGCAGGTAGGAAAGCTGGGCTGCGAGCTTGCCCGCTTGGGCGTGGAGGCTGTAGCTATTGCATAGCGCGTGGAGGGCCTTGGCTTCGTCCTTGGCTGCTTTGTAGCGGCAGGGTTTGGCAAGGTCGCGCGCGACGTTGTCGGTGAGTTCTAGGAGGTGGTTGAGGGCTTCCTGGATGGAGGCGAGGGATAAGGCCGCTTGGTGGAGATGGTCGGAAAGGTTGTTGGGGTCAGTCATGGTCGTTTGCTCGTGGCTTGTGTGGGTGAGGTGGGTTAGAAAATTTCTGATTCGATTTCGTCGCGCCGCTCCGCGTGTAGGTCGCGATGCGCGATCACTTCGGCGAGTGCTTCGCGATAGGTTCCGATCTTGAAATCTTCAAAGATGCTGACCAACTCTGCCACGTCGAAACACTCGGCAATAATGTCCCATCCTTTGCGGTTGTAATTCTCCGGCTTGTTGGCAGTCTTTAGGATCGACGTGGCCCAGCGCTTGCGCGCCTCGCCTAGCGTGTCGGTTGCCGCGGTTTCAGTGTCGTCGATGTTGATTGGGTCTGCGTTCATGTTTCGTTGCTCGTGGCTTGTTGGGGGTGGCCGTCCTTGGCCGCAGGCTTAGGAGATGGGGCGAAGGGTTAGCCGTTAAGGGTATGAGCCTACAACGTTGGCTTGCCGTCCAGAGCATCCGGGAGCTAACCCCGCCCGCAACTGAAGTATAGTCCTGTTTAGCTGCGAGTCAAGGACAATCGACTAGGGATTGTTCCAGCGTTGCGAGGGGCCTTGCCTGGGTGGATTGGGTAGTTCTACCGGGTCCACCTCGATCGACATGGTTGCCAACTCCTTGATTTGTAGGAGCTCGCCCAGGGTGCGGAGCAGGTCTTCGACCTCCGCGATGTCAATCTTACCGTCTGCTCTCGCGCTTAGGGACCAGCTGTAAAGAAACCCCGCCACCGCTAGGGCTTGTCCAATCCTTCCAAACATCGTCATGCGCTCCTATCTGCTCTGCGTGTTGTGTCTGTGCGTTGATGACCATCTGAACCAATTGCCTGCAATGATGGTTCGACTCGTACTGCATCCATATCAACACGCCTACGGTGCAGAGCAGAATCACCCGGTAGATCGGCATGGCGACGGCTCCTTTGTGTGGCGCGCCGATGACCGCGGGCGTGTCGCGGAGAAGTTCGCTAAGTAGTTTCAGGAGCTCGATCATATGCCTTTACTGTGTGAAGTTCTGTAACTTATTGTTTTTATTTATGAATTATAAGGAACAAGCCAAACATCGTCACCATCCTCAAAGGGTAAAAGATTCTCCGCACAAAGGTCTACCCCAACGTAGGTATCTGAACCGCTCACCGGATCGTTATAGGTGTGCAAGTTAAAATGAAGGCGACAAAAGATGTCTTCTCGTACGGTTTTCATTTTCCAGCCGGTCGATACCGTTGTTGGGAAATCGTCGAAATCGCTGCCAACCGCTGTAGTGGGTGACGAAATTCTACGCATTTCCGTACCGTCATCGCGAAGCCAATGCGTTTGCCCCGACCCGCTAGCCCGATCAGGCACTATCACATAGTCTTCCGGCTGGACCCTATCTGCCAGTTTCTTCCACGCGTTGATCGAATGTTCTCCAGCATAAGTAGTGCCGCCACTATAGCGGGTCGCATGTACGTACTCGGCAGGGTATGAAATGGGCATTAACCCGATCGATGAGCCGCGGTGGTTACAAATGTAATAACCCAGATCGCCGCGCGTTGGTCGATCGATCGTCACTTCGGTATCTAACGCGGTGCCTGTAAAGCCGCCTACGTGGGTCGCTGACGTGAATAAGCCGCGCATGTCCCGATAGCCTGCTGGCGCCCACCAGCCAAAGCGTAGACTTTCGGCGGAGCCCCATACATTAAAGTCTGTCGTGCTTGTCGGGCCTGGTACGAATATATCGGTAAAATCTTCGTAAGATGCCGAAATCCCATCGGTGAAAATCATAAATTCAGCATAAGCAAAAATGATAATCGACGGCGATCCAGAGGTGTGCTTGACAGGGCAATCTTCAAATCTGAAATAGCGTCCGATGTAATTATTGGGCGCCGTGAAGTAGGCAGGCGTATCGAACGGCTTTTGTATGGGCCTAGCCATCAAGCGGGATCGTCAAAGTTGAACGTCCAATTGTAGGTTTGACCCATGTAGGTCGCGGACATCACGATGTGCGTTGCTACGGCGACATCGTGGGTATCGCTATTCGAATCAGTGATTGTGTGTTCGGCTGCCATGCGGGACGCGGCTGTTTCCGTCCAGGTTAGGGCGCTTGGCATCGCTGCGCCCCCGGCTGACCCTGCGGAGCGCGCCATGGCTTCTAACCCTTGGCCTAGGTTGTAGTTAGGCAGGGTATTTAGGATTCGAGAATGGGCGTTGATTGTCTTGGCCATGTCGTTGAACTGGCGAGCGCGGAGCGTGTCGCCTGCGCGTACGAGTGGCAGCTTCTTAATCATTAGAACGTGAAACCGTAAGGAACGAACGCGGTGTTTCGGTACAGGGTCAGGCTTGTGGCTACGGCGGTTGCTGCCGTGATGGCGCTGATCGTCCGGCCATTCCATATCACCTCTTTATACTCGCCAACCCAACCCTCCGGCTTATAGGTGAATGAGTAGCGCGTGAGATATCGATCGCCACCCTCAACCTTTACGGTGCGCGTGTTCATGTCGACGCACAGCCATTTGTTCGCTGCGTAGGTATTCCACACGTCGTTATTCACGGCGCCGAGCAGCGCTACCCCTGCGTTCTTCACCGTGGTGTAGGAGGTGTGGACTTTGTCCCACCATGCCTCAAGACGCGGCTCGCTGTTTTGAATGCTGGCGATATACCCAGACGCGCCGCCGACTAGGAAGGTTGCGCCGCTGGTGGGATGCGCTGTTCTCAGTACGTTTTCTACGTTCCCGCTCATACCCTTGTCTATGATCGTGCCGCTCGCTGCGGTTTCGATTAAGTCATCGATCTGCTCGGTGCGATACAACACGGACACGCGGGCCTGGCCTTGCTTAGCACTGGTCAAGTTGTAGCCGTGGCATTTTACCTTCGAGCTGTAGAAGGTTGCGCCAACCGCGGGTAGGGCTGCGACTATCTGCGATAGACCTGTTTCTACATTATCAAACTGGTATTGCCGTTCGACCTCGATAGTGTCGCCATCGAGGCGGAAGCTTGTGGCTAGGATGTGAAACGTGACTGCCATTATCGGAACTTACTGACTAGATCGGTGCTGACGAGTGGCTGGAACCCGATACCTTCGAGAATGTCGCCGACGCGTAGCATCGCCTTTAACATTTCTTCAGCCTTTGTTCGGTTGTTGTCCCCTGCGCCGCTGCGCCGGCGCTCGCGCATATCTTCAAGGCGTACCGCTTTCTTGCGCTGCTCAACGGCTTCCTTTTGCGCTCGAGCGCCGGGTGTAATGTCGACCTGGCGAAACATGGTGTCCTTGATCCGTTTGCCCAGCTCGAAGAACAGGAGCGTTATGTCGTAAAGCTTGACCATTTGGTCATGCGCGTCTGAGATACCCGAGACAACACCCTTGACCCATGCAACCGTGTCGCGGATCGCGTCCGCTGTTTGTCGCGCCAGCTTATCGATGCCGCCCTGTTCACGAATCCAGCCGTCCAGGCTCGGCACGATCTGCTTGAGATGAGGTAGCAGCTTCTCGGCAACTTTTAACCCGTAGGCTTCAAGCTGCGCATGGAGCATGACCCACTTTTCTCGGATCTTATCCAATTCGAGCGCGGTAAGTTTGAGTCCTGCGGTTGTGCTCTCTTGTTGGTCGCGCAAGCGTTTGAACGTGGCTGCGGCGCTGCCTTCGCGCTTCTCTCGTGATGTGGCTTTGGGGTCGTCGGGGCGCAGCGCGTTGGCCAGGCCCAGGCCCAGATCCTCACCCAGGAAGGCGCCGAGGCCTGCGACCTTGCGCGACTCGCTGAGATTTTTGACCTTGTCTATAAAGGTGCTCAGCATTTCGATCGGATCTTTCATCCGCTTAAAGGCGTTGATGTCCAAGCCGAGCGCGGAGAACTTCGCGCCCTGATTCTCTCCGACGTTGCGCTGGATTTCCTGGATCACTTCGGCTAGGTGATCGAGTTCAACCGATTTGATTTTAGAGAAGCTACTCAGAAGCTGCGCCATTGCGGGGGTACCGCGGATCTGGGCTGCCACTTTGTGCAACTCGGTTAGGCGCGTAATGCTCTTTGCCGCGCCTGCGGTGCCAGCCGCCACGCCGATACCGGCCACCGCGGTTCCGATCTTCGCGACGCCTACCGACACGCGCCGCAGTTGTCTTGTCGCACGTCCTACGCCACGCGCTAACCCGCGCGTAGTGGCCTTAAAATCAACGTAGAAGCTTTGTCTGACGGCCATTTAACGAATACCCATCATTGCCTTGAATGCGCCATGCGCGGCTTCAGGGGTGCTTAGCTTGCCAGTGTCGAAGTGTCCGCGACGTAGCTCTCTAGCGGGCGTGTCTCCGTCGATTTCCCGGAAGAATTCGAACCAGCCGAAGATCGTTCGCGATGGGAGCGCGGCAAGGCGGCTTGGATCGCTTTCTCCAAGTCGGTAAGCGAGGGTGTATAAAGCTCGCTCTCCATCGCTTCGGGCTTTCCCTCGTCGCTGAGTCCTGAGGCTTCGCCTATCTGTTCGATCAAGTGTGACACGATGCGCGCAGGCATGTCCGCGATGACTTGCTTGGCTGTGCCTGGATCCAGTGCTTTAAGGCTTGGAACGCATAAGCGAACCATGTCCACCAGTGCAGCGGGACTCGAAGGATCATCCTGGTGCTTGAGGATCCACTCGAACGGTAGCTCGTTGAGCTTGATTGGAAAGCTCATACCGGGTCAATCGAGAACGTGCCTGATAGCGCCATGCTAAATGAAGCGGTGATCAGGTCTCGAGCTGGGAGTGAGGGTGCGAAGCTGGTAAGAAACGCTTCGGTGAAACGGTACACGGTTGCCGCGTCGTCTAAAAAGGTGATGTCGGTAGACGCGGGGGCGAGCTCCATGATCGTGACCGGGGTTTTAGCCGGATCCCACTGCATGGTGCCTTCAAGCGACATGCTTGCTACGCGCGCGGGAATGCTCTGCATGATACCGCTCGTCGCGTCACCGCTTGTGATGTCGATGGCTTCGCGTTCGTAGGTAAACGACACGTCCATGATGGAGGCAGTAAAGAACGCCGTGTCACCGGTCACTGTGATAGACGCGATCGGGCCTTGGAGGTCGGTATTTGCCATTACTCTATAGCTCCTATGCGTAAGAGTTTGCGTATGCCTGCGTTCGTGCTGGCCGCGCCTTTACGTTGCAATGATCGACCCGTCAGACGGGCTAATCGCGTTTGGGCTTCACGCCTCAGCTTCTGCGGGAATGTCGTGCGGAAGTGGTGCAACGCGCTAGATAGCAGTATAGCATCCGCGTTGTAATCGGCTAAGTTCAACTGAAAGAATTCCCAGCGTCGACTATCGCCACCACCGCGCGGGCGCTTTATATAATATTCGCGGCCACCCCAGCGGGTAAGCTTGAACCCTTCACGCTTGGCTATCTTTGCGATGCTCTCATGCTCAGTTGCGCCGAGCGTATACCCCACTCCGATCCAGGTACGCATAGCGGGCTTACGCTGGCGCATGCGCGCGAACCAGCGTACGCGCTTGCGTAACGGCTTCAGAATCACTCCGGTCGCTTGGCTTAGATTGCTGCGCGAGTCGTCTGCGGCTGCTTTCGCGGTAGCGCGCAACGAGCTATAGATAGCGAGCGTCGCTTCGCGCTCGTAACCCTTCATGGCGCGTTGCAACTTCGCGAGCTCGCGCTTGTGGCCGCGGGTAACACTGAGAGCTTCGGACCTAGGCACTTCGAAGGTGTGCCTCTAAGACAAACTCCAACAGGCCCCAACCATCGAAGCCGATGTTGCGCACCGTATAGCCGTCGGAGTCGAGCGAACCGGACCAGCGGAGCACATCGCCAATCACGACAAGTGGGGCGAAGTCATCGTTACTCGCTGCATAAACCTTGGGGTGCTGCACGCCGCTCTCGTCGGAATGGGTTTGCAGGGCGAAGCCTTTGAACGTGGACGCCAGAACATCGCCTGGCATTTGATAGTGTTCAATGTCGATCGCGAGGGTTGAGTCATTGATGATGGCCAAAATACGATCCATTACCGCAGACGGTATGTGAGTGCCTGGGCCTGGTGGTGGTGGTTCGGGTGCCGTATAGGTCGCAGTCCATAACGAGGCAAATTCAGGACCGGACCAGATGGTGTCGGCGCGCTCGGTCGCGCTCATCGTCCCGCCGTAGTCGGCCGCCGGGGGTGGTGGTGGTGGTTCGTAAGCGGCCGTCCAGGCAATCGTATCGGCGCGTTCGGTTAGTGCCGTTGTGCCTGTAAACTGGGGGCCTGTGTAACTAGCCGTGAAGGCTACTGTGTCGGGGCGCTCGGTTAGGGCCGTTGTGCCTGTAAACTGGGGGCCTGTGTAACTAGCCGTGAAGGCCGCGGTGTCCGCACGCTCGGTCGCGGCCAAGGTGCCTGTGTCTGCGCCCCCTGTAGGCTCGCCGAAAAACACTGCGATCCACTTACGAGCCGTTCCGTTAGTAGCCGTGATCGCCGATGCCGGAATAGTAAAACCATCGCTATTGAACGGGGAGCTAGCGAGATCGATATCCCACAACAGCGTCCCGCCAGCATCGCCAGCCATCGTAACCAGCTTATCCGACCATCTCGAGCTTGAGTCGGTCGTACCGGCCGGGTCGTCGTCGCACCACTGCAGGCAAAACTGGCGCGTGCCATCGTACACAATAAGAGCAGGCGCGCCGCCGCGGCCACCTACTTCCACCGTATTCATCGCGGTGTGCACGCTGCCCCACATGATCATTGCGGCAGGCGTGAACCCCACGCCCGTATGGGTCCAGTCCACACTGGTCGAGGTCGGCGAACTGACCTCCATAACCTTCGTGCTTAAGCCGCCCAGGTCCAGACTTAAATAGGCAACGTCCTCACCAGACGAGGCGGCCAAGTCCATATCGAACGAGGTGGCGTCGAACGTGTCGATATCACCCTGCCACGCAAAGGCACCGCTCCCGACTTTGGAAATAGCTTGAAGTGAATCAAGGCGGCCCGTTACTTGGGTCGCTACAGCGGCATCGACAGCGAGCGTAGCCATCGACTTCTGATTCGTGCCGTCCGAAAACCCGACGCCCCAATTGCGATGAGCCTGCACGCTGGCGCTGAACGTGGTCCCTATGTGCTCGGCGAAGACCAGCTCGGGGCTATGGCCTGGGGAGATCGTCCCACCTACCGAGGACGAGCCTACGACCGGGTCTAAGTCAGCGCCGCCGAATAGGACGTATACGACACGATATGCAGAGGTGGGGGCGTTGGTAACATCAATGCGCCAACCATTACTAATAGGTCCCGCCGTAGCATCATCGGATGCAATCTCAAATACGCAATCGATGGCGCCCGTACCATCTTCAATATTTCCAACGGTACCCGCCGCATACCCGTAACGATTAGTATCGGTCGTCGCCTGGGCTGTCTCAGCGGCGCCCATAATGCTGACAACGTTGCCGTTATCATCAGCATACGTGCTTGAGTATGACCAATGGTCGGCCTCGGTTTCATCTGTCAGGGCGACAGTGCCGATCACCCAAATAGCTTTGGGCGTCCAACCAAGTCCAGCGATGGTTAGGTCTTGCGACCCGGTCGACGTATTGAGGGCGGCGGAGCCAGTGGCGACTTTGGAGTCAGCCACGTGCTAAACCTTCGGGCGCTTTGTCTGCTCGTCGATCAAGTGCCGATCGAAATTGGCTTCGTTCCGATACTTCACCGGTTTGAAAAATCCGCGTTCGGCGAGCGCCAACCACTCAAAAAGCATATTTACATACTCTCGTGGCGTGCTGTGGTCTAACGCTGGACCTATGATCTTTTGAGTAAGGTACGTTTGCTGCGCTGCCGTCAGATTGAATCCGTTGTTGAAAGCAGAACGGGGCTCGTCGCCTTCAAGAAATAAAATAAGGACCGCACGGAAGTCATGAAGTGCGATCTTGTCGTTCTCCGGATCACTTTCAACAACAGTATCGAGCCCTACTAGGCGCTCAAACAGCGTAGCCACTAGCGCCTCCCTTATGCGGTTGCGTTGCCTTCAGTGATCGCCGCGGCAGTAACATTCACGGTGCCGCCTGTTACCCACGTGATCGAGGCGAATTTCAAGTCATTCGCGCCCCCCGCGGCCGTTGTCGCCACATTGCCCACGCGCACAACGTTAAGATCGCTATCGGTCAGCTCGTAGTAACCTGCGGTGCCGGCAGCGGTTACGCCTGCGGTTAGCGTCGGTGTGCAATCGATCGTCAGCACCCCTGCGGCAGCGCCGGCGGCCGCTGGATTGTTAAGCGGGAGATTCGCCAGTAATACAGCACCATCCGTTTTGATGCGCAAGCGTCCAACCGTAGCACCCGCGTCGAGCGCCGTTGTAATGGCGTCGAGGCGGGTATTGCGTAGGGTGGTGTTATATCCGGTTGCCATTGGCGGCCCCTACAATAAGATAACCTTGACGCCCGTCGCGCTGGTTGCTGCAGCTTCGAGCGCGTGACCGATCAGGGTATTGGACGTGGACACCGCGTCGATCACGTGCGCCGAGGTGATGTAGACCGGCGCATGAATGGCCCATACAGCGGTGGCGCTCTGCGGCTTGGGAACGTCCCAGCTCCCGTGGGCGTGCATGACGATCACGTCACCGGTGACTCCTGCGGCATCGGCTACGCCATAGCGCCCAGATTCCACATACACCTTGCCCGCTACTGCGGCGCCGGTCACAGTCCATGTCCAGGTCTGACCCGGGCCCAAATAATTCTTAGCCATGTTCGATAAGCTCCTATCGAGTCGAGTCGATTATGCGCTGTAGTAGTACAGGCCGACGTGATCCAATGCCGCGACGCCGAACACGTGGCGCGCCTTGAAGACGGTTCCGTCCGTGGTGAAGTTTTGCTGTTCTTCGAAGAACGGAGTCGAGATGCCGTCAAGGAATCCAACCGCTACCGTGTCCGCAATGGTGGGTTGTACGGCCGCGTACCACTTAGTAGTGGACGTTGCATCTAGGCGCGCATCGCTAACCACCGTCCAGTTACCAGCGTGTGGGTTGTGCGACAAGCTACCCGCGGTTGTTGGGTCGGTCACCGTGTTTACGACGACTTCAGCCGTGGCTCGCAGAGCAGCGGGCACCATCAGAATGGAGGGGCGCAAGTTGAGCGTATTGCCTTTCGCGTCGGTTTGCGTTGCAAAGGCAAGGTTCACCACGTTAAGCGTCGCCGTACTCGGGTCGGCGGTGGACGCGCTGAGGTTGTTGTGGCTCGCATGGAACAACGCGACACCATCGGAGAGCGCAGCGTTTGCCGTCAGAATCGCGTAAACCTTATCGCCGACGACACGCGCGGCAGCGCGGCCCATTTTTTGAGGGACTGCGGCGAGCGCGTTGAGATCGTCGTTGAGCATCGCTTCCCAAGACAGGCCGAACATGCGGCCGTACTTCACTGGGGTGATACTTTCGGCTTTGTCATCCACCGACCCGAAGCGGTACTCCTCGTTCTCTCGCACTTCGAGCAGATCATCGAACGTCGAAAGCTGCGAGAACTTGTGCGCGCGCATATCGTTTAGATTCTTAGTGCCCGCCCAAAGCTGCCAGGTTTCGCCCGTTTCCTCATAGCCGATCTGCATCGCGTTGTTTGCCACGTCGGCGAGGATGCTGGCGAAGTCACCCGTGTTGTGACCTACGGTGCTGTTTTCCACAATCATCGGACGGGGCAATCCACGCGGCTGCATCGCCATCGTAAATAGCGCG
>Ga0224513_10000591_pt1 | contig 14014 bp, 11 predicted proteins | sample SF_May12_sed_USG_5_FD_169109 | JGI IMG/M metagenome (GOLD analysis project Ga0224513, IMG submission 169109) | Sediment microbial communities from San Francisco Bay, California, United States - SF_May12_sed_USGS_21 | ecosystem: Environmental > Aquatic > Marine > Sediment | place: USA... | reverse complement strand
CTGGCCCGGGATCATAGATCGTATTGCATTACTGGCTCTCGCCAAGGCAGATTGTCTGCCCGTTGCTGCGGATGATGTCGAACATCCCGTGTTGCCTGCGGGTACCTGGGACGCCGAAAACGAGATTGCTGAAGAAGCTTTTTCGCCAGTGCCTCCTGCGCCGCCGTTACTCATCGTCAGCAACCACGGTACCGTCATGCAGGAGCTGACGATGGAGAACGCGCGCATTCTTATCGGGCGCTCAGAGCACAACGACATCGCTGTAGGCAGTCGCTTTATCAGCCGCCATCATGCGCTGCTGGTCCGGCATGGCGGCACAACGTTTCTCATGGATCTGAACAGCACCAACGGGACGTTTGTAAACTCCAAACGCGTATCGAATCACGTGTTGGTGCACGACGATGTCATTACCGTCGGACATCACAGAATCAAGTTTAGTGATCCGTGCGCCACGACGCGCGGCACGCTCGGCGGCGAGGAGTACGCTGATACAGCGATCATGAAAACGCTCGAAGACATGCGCAGTCTTCTGGCTCAGGAAAACACAGCGTTGCTGCCGGCAGCGACTGAAGACCTGCCAACGCTGCAGACCTGAGAGATTTAGCCGAAGAACGCTTCCTTGAAGTGCTTGCGGCACGTCGAGACGTAGCGGTCGTTGCCACCAATTTCGACCTGTGACCCTTCGGTAACTGCGTTGCCCTCGTCGTCCAAACGCAGCACCATCGTGGCCTTGCGACCGCAATGGCAGATGGCCTTTAGTTCCCTGAGGTTGTCCGACCAGGCGAGCAGGTACTTGCTGCCTTCGAACGGTTCGCCCTGAAAATCGGTGCGCAGGCCGTAGGCCAGAACAGGAATATTCAGTTTGTCGGTGAGTTCGCTAAGCTGAAACACCTGGTCGCGCGTCAGGAACTGGGCCTCATCAATCAGCACACAGTGGACTGGTGCTTCCTCATTGGCTGCGGTAACGATGTCGAGCAGATTCATATCGCTCGTGAACGTCGTGGCGTCGGTCTCTATGCCGATACGGGAAGCGACCTTCCCCTTGCCGAAACGATCATCGAACGCCGGCGCCAGCACGAACGTGCTCATGCCGCGTTCCTTGTAGTTATAACTGGACTGCAGCAAGTTGGTGGACTTGCCCGCATTCATGGACGAGTAATAGAAATAGAGTTTGGCCATGGGCGCGCATTGTCGCACCGACCCGCGTCCGATGCACCACCCTCCGGCGCTTGCTAGCGTTGCAGGGTCAACAGTTTGGCAAGATTGCGGCGATGGCTCTGGCGTTCAGGATGCTTGGCACGGCAATCGACGCACTCATTCGTCAGTGAATGACGGCCGGAGATAATCTGCGGTACCGGGGTAACGACACCCGCACGCAGGCAACTGCTGCAGATAACCAGGTTGCTGAGACGATCCAGCAGGCGGTAGCTGACGTTGTCTTTTGCGATGGCAGCCATAACAACTCTCCGAATACGAAGTCCTGTTTTGGCACCGTCTGGCAACCCTGACCAGCGAAGGCGGCGTAATTATGTCAAAACTGTTAACCAATCGTGGTTTTTGCTGTGAACCAGTTCGCGCTATTATTCAAACACTTATCCATCCTGGAAAGAAATGTCGAATACATTGAAGCTACTGCATGATCTGCGCAGGCGACGAGTATTCCGGCTGGCGGGTCTGTACATTGTCGGGGCATGGATCGTCATTGAAGTCTCGTCGGTGTTCTTCCCCGCGTGGGGCATCCCTGACACAGCCCTGCGCTATCTCTTCATCGCCGCCGCCCTGCTCTTCCCGGTTGCTCTGGTATTCAGCTGGATATTCGATATCACCGGTGACGGCATCGTCCGCACCAAAGCCGCAGTACCCGGGGAAGAGGTCGATCTCGCTTTGCGCCGATCGGACTACACAATACTTGCCGCGCTCGCGTTTGTCGGCGTCGCTGTCCTGGCTGGCAGTTTTCAGAAGATTGCTGAGGAGGTTGAATCCACGCCACTCCTGGACGCGGTCATTGAACGCGTCGAGAATTCCATTGCGGTGCTGCCTTTCTCAAACCTCGACACCAACCCGGACACCGGATACTTTTCCGACGGCGTCACAGAAGAGATCCTGCATCGACTATCGGCGACGCGCGCACTCCACGTCTTTGGCAGCACGTCCTCATTTGCATTCCGCAACAGCGAAGAAAGCCCGGCACAGATTAGCGAGCAGCTGGGCGTCGAATACCTGCTGCACGGCAGCATTCGTCGAGACGATAATTTTGTTCGAATTACTGCGCGCCTGCTGGACCGGCAGGGGTTGCAAATCTGGAGCCAGTCCTTCGATCGAAAGCTGGAAGCGATATTTGTGATTCAATCCGAGATCGCGAGCGCTGTGGCATCGCAGATCGTCAAGGAAATCGTCTCCACGCATGGCGCCTCCAGTGCTCGTGCCACGCAAAACATGGAGGCTTATAACTTGTATCTTGTGGGTAGGGCACATACCAAAGCGAGGTCCGAGGACTGGCACGCAAAAAGCGAGGAGGCATTTCGCGGATCGATCGAGCTTGATTCAGACTTTGCTGCGGCTTATGCGGGACTCGCTTACTCGTTGTTCATCATGCGCGGTTATGAAGAAGCGCGATGGGAGGAAGCTATCTGGTCAGCTCGCAAATCAATCGAACTAGACCCGAACGGCGCGGAAGGATACGCGATTCTCGGCATCATCCAGGCGAACAGCGGGCCGGAAGAGTATCCCAATGGCGTACAGAACCTCCAACGCGCAATCGAACTCGACCCGGCCTTGAGCATCGCCTACAACTGGCTGGCGCTTACCTTGCAGGCGGTTGGCCGTATTGAAGAGGGTGAATCCATCATGGAACAGGGTCTGGCGATTGATCCGCTCAATCCGCCAATAGTAGCCAATATGGCTTCCAAATATAGTAATCGCGGAGACTTCGATCGTGCAGAGCGAATGGTTCTGCGGCTGACACAGCTACCGGAGCCGCCTCGACTAACTGACGGCACGCTTTTCGAAATCTATTTCGAGTGGGGACGCTATGCCGACGCCCTGGCGTGGTACTCAGGGCCATTTAGCGCCCCTGCCTATGAGGCACTGGGCCTGACTGAGCGAGTTGATGAAATGCTCGAGGCCTATGCGCAGGAAGATCCAATTGGCGTCATGGAACTCGAGCTTGTGGCGTTGCATTCGCGCGGACGACACAAGGAAGCGTGGCATAACCTCGACATCTTCATTCAAAAATATGTGGACGGCTACGAGAACGTGGATCCGGATTACCTGGGCCGCGCACTAATAAGCCAGGTACTTGCCGGGGAATACGATACTGCCATTAGCATATTCCGCTCACAGACAAACGAAATTGCAGCGGTACTTGTCAAAGAAATGTTTGGGCGCCACGGCGTGGATACGCAGAATGCACTGGCGTTTGCCTACATGAAAACTGGCAACAGCGCCAAAGCAAGGGAGATGCTCGAGTACCGGCATGACAAGGTCCTGCGCCTCGGTCACTCGACGCAACCTGCGCTCCTTGAGACGCTGTCACTCAGCCAGGTATTGCAGGGTAAGGACGACGACGCATACGAGACGCTGGCGAAAGCCGTCGACAACGGTTGGGCAAACTACTACAGGGCGATTCACGATCCGCGTTGGGGCGACACGCTTACAAAGCCGCGATTCATCGAACTACTCAGACGAGTACAGGACAACCTCGCCACGCAACGCGAAATTGTGATGAGACGAGAATCTGGCGAGACCTAGCCAGGGAAAAGCTGGTGCCCAGGGCCGGACTCGAACCGGCACGCTCTATCGAGCAGGAGATTTTAAGTCTCCAGTGTCTACCAATTCCACCACCCGGGCGTAAAGAAAAAATGGAGGCTAGGGTCGGAATCGAACCGGCGTCCACGGCTTTGCAGGCCGCTGCATAACCACTCTGCCACCTAGCCTCGGTGATCAATCGGTGCAGCGTAAGATACTACACCGGCGAGCAGGCGCGCAGTATACATACGTTACAGGCCTTTGCATAATGGCTTGATGAGAACTTATTACGCTGTTATCTGCGTCATCCTTGCGGTGTTTTTCGGGGCTTGTTCGAAGACTGATTCGCCCTCTTTTGGTGCACCGGAAGCGGTCAGAACTCCGGCGAGCGGTGACGTTGCCGGACCACGTTTCTCCCAAGGCGAAAATGGCGAGCTGGTGCTTAGCTGGATGGAAACCGGCGACTCCGGAACCACCCTCAACTACTCCACACTGGTCGCCGGCGAATTTTCCGACGTCCGGCCGGTAGTGACCGAGCCTCGCATGTTCGTAAACTGGGCCGACCTGCCATCCGTATTGCCACTGGGCGAAAATCACCTGATCGCACACTGGCTGCGCTACAGCGCTGACAAGACTTACTCCTACGACGTCGTCGTGTCGCAGTCACACGACGGCGGCAGAACCTGGAGTGCGGCCGTGACCGCTCATACGGACGGCACGCCAACTGAGCACGGGTTCGTCTCAATAGTACCTGGCCCCGATGGGGCTTCCCTGCTCTGGCTCGACGGACGTAACACTCCCGATGCGAGCATGACGCTGCGTTCTGCGGTGATCACTCCCGAGGGACGACTTATTCAAGAGCAGGAAGTCGACGAATCAGTCTGCGATTGCTGCCAAACGGATATGGCCATAACAGCAAACGGTCCTGTCGCCGTGTACCGCGGTCGAACTACTGCGGAAATTCGCGATATCTATATCAGCCGCGTTGAAAATGGACGCTGGCTTCCGGGTCGAGCCCTGCATGCAGACAACTGGACCATTCCGGGTTGCCCGGTAAACGGGCCGTCGATCGTTGCGAATGGCGAACAGGTAGCGGTCGCCTGGTTCACCGCAGCCAACGACATGCCTAAGGTGAAGGTTATTCGATCTGCAGACAGTGGTGCTTCCTTCTCCGAGCCTGCCGACATCGCATCCGGGGGAATCAATGGCTTTGTCGGTCTTGCGGCGTTTGGACAAGGAAGCCTCGCCGTCAGCTGGGTGGCGAAAAGCGAATCCGGCGACAACGTACTGCGAGTCCGTGCTATCTCCGCGTCCGGGGAAGCGGGCCCGGTCCAGGATGTCGCCACGATTCATCAGCTTCGCGTTTTCCCCCAACTTGCCTTCGCCGACGATCACCTTTGGCTCGCCTGGACTGACGACGACACCGACCAGCGGCGCCTTGTTGCGGCCCGTGTGCCGGTTTCGCTCCCGTAGGCAAGTCCTCAGCAATCCATCAGGTTAACGTGCCGGGGGCATCAGGCCGCACGGGCAAGCGACATTCAGAGTAACGCTCTCCGGAAATGGTTCCGGCTTCTACCACAGGAGAGCGACAATGAACGTTCTGAACCGAGTCTTTATTTTCACGGCCATTTGCCTCTGCGCGGTCAGCACAGAGGTTCGTGCCGAGTCCGAGTATCCCTTCAATAGCTTGTACGTCTTCGGCGATAGCCTGTCCGACCCGGGCAATGCCTTCGCCGTCACCGGGGAAACCGCTAACCCGCCATTCGAGCCCATTCCTTCCGCCGCTTACGGCGTGGGTGGGCATCACTTCAGCAACGGTCGCACCTGGGTTGAAGTCATGGCACAAGAAATGGGACTGAACCAGGGTGCCAAACCAGCCTTTCGGGACCCGGCCTTTGGCAACTACGCTTTCGCCGGCGCAAGAGCGCTGACCGTCACCAGCCCTGGCTTTGACACGCAGGTGCAGATGTACCTTGGCGTACACGGCTGTGCGCCACAACCAAACGCACTCTACGTCGTGCAATTTGGTGGCAATGACCTGAGAGACGCTCTGGACGCGATTACCATTGGGCAAGACCCGGCACCGATTCTCGGCAATGCCATTACGGCGATTGCCCAGAATATTGGCATACTCGCTGCCTGCGGCGCCGAACACTTCCTGCTCGCCAATGCCCCGAACCTGGGCGCTGCGCCTGCCGTGGCACCGGAATTCAAGGCCGCGGTCGCCGGTTTGAGTTTTCAGTTCAACCAGATCCTCGCCGGTACGCTGGCAATGTATTTTCCGACCGGCCTGAACTTCTACCATCTCGACATGTTCGGCTTCGTCACCGCAGCCTCTGCGATGCCGGAAGGATTTGGCTTCACGAATGCAGCAACCTCTTGCCTTACTTTCGGCGTTATCGACGGCGCATTTTGCAAGGATCGCGATGGACACCTGTTCTGGGATGCCATTCACCCAACGAAGACAGCGCACCGCTTGATTGGCGAAATCGCCCTGGGCGCCCTGCCTGTTGTTGACTAAGGCTATGCTGGTGGGAGGCCTTACGTGCCTCCCGCCGCTATGGCGCCCAGGCGTAGCCGATCTTCATGAACCAGGTGCGATTGGATACCGTCAGGCCATCCAGGTTGTCTTCATCGATGTACTGGTCGGAGTAGCCCAGAAAAAAAACTGTCTGCGGATTGAGCTTGTAGGAATACAGTAACTCTCGCCCGATATCGCGTGAACGCGAATCAACCTCTTCGAAATACAATGCCTGATTCCGCTCGACGTCAGTCATCTGTGCAGTCAACCGCAGGAAGCTGCGTAAACTGAACTGCCAGGTCAGACGAGTATCCGCTACCAGTGCGTTGAAGATCTGCTCACCTTCCTGAGTCTCAAGTTCGGCATAGACACCCTTCAGGCGCAGGAACAGCTTGCGGCTAAGATTCCAGTCGATACTTGGCTCAATGCGGAACGTCTTGCCGAGGCGATCATTCGAGTAATCCACCTTGTCGCCAATAACTCCAAGCACGCGGAGCGATAGCGCGCCGACCGGCCGGATTTCCGCGTAGGCGCGCAGGCTCGTCTGATCGTAGGTCACGCCCTCCCAGTCCTCCTTCGAGTCCACCAGCGCAAACTGGAACCAGGATTGCAGCTGACCCCCAAAGCCGACGCGCAGTACGTTCTGATGGTTCAGCAGTCGCTCGTTCTCATCCACTTCATGGTCGACATGAAAACTCGCTCGAACCCGGTTCCACCAGTTTTCTTCACCGCCGTGCCAAATGTGGCCGATGACGCCACCCAGGGCCTGGCTGCCTACCTTGCTGATGAATCCCGAATCCGCACGAAAGCCAGAACTCAAATCGTTGTATTCAGTGTTCGCAAACCAGTCTCGAGATCGAAACTCGTAACGGACCTTGGCGGCGTCTCCGGAAAAACTCGTAAGCGGCTGCTCGAACTCGATCGCCGTGGCCAGTGGATACTCGGTATCCGACGTCAGGTACTGAAATTCGATGGAATGCTGGTCGCTGAATTTCCACCGGCCATCGAGCCCACCTACCATATTGTTATACCCCTCACCGTCTCTTGCGGTGACTAGGACGCCTAGCGAAGAGGTGTTCCCAAAACCGTAGTTGTACCGGCCGACCAGAGCCGTATTCGACAGCTCGAGCGTTTCTGACTCCGAATCGAACGCGCTTGGAAACAAGAGGTTGGTCTCCGCGTCCTCCGCCATGAAAAAACCAAACGTATGATCACCGCGCTTGCCCGTTAGTTTCAAACCGACATCGGGGTCAGACACGGTGCGCGTGAAGACCGCGTCCAGGGGTGTCTTGAAGTAATCAGCACCTTCCAGGAAAAACGGTCGTCTCTCTGGGAAGAACAACGCGAAGCGGTTGTTCACATCTAGCTGCAGGACGTCTGACTCTATTTGCGAGAAGTCAGGATTGATGGCCAGATTGGCCGTGAGGTCCGGTGTTATGCCCCAACGCATGGTCAGACCACCGTCGACCTGCATGTCCCCCGATGACAACGGTACCAATGCCGGATCGTCGGTTGTCTCTATCCTGGACGCCGTCAGCGTGGGCACAACCTCAACATCGTGACTCGGCTGGGAACCGTCGAGGCCCTGTAGTTTGCCAACCTGGCACAGGTAGCAGCTCCGATTCCTGTCCTGCGGATTGCTGGCAAGCGATCGTTTCCGATCTCGCGGGTACTGCCGCATGAGGTCGTAGCCCCAGGTCTTCGTGCCGGATACTGCAGGGAACCGCAGCTGACTCAGTGGAATACGCATTTCCACAACGTAGCCCGTGTCGGTGATTTGGCCGGCTGACTCCCAGATCGCATCCCACGACGCATCGTTGTTCCACCGGTTGCCACCACCTGAGCTCACATCGTTATGAATCTTGTCCATCTGGACACCCAGCGGATTGGCGAAGAACTGGAACGCTCGTCGCTCATCATTGTAGGTGTCCAGGGAGATCCCAACGTAATCGTCTTCCCACGCTGAATCCCGATCACGCAGATAGGCCCGAATGGCCTCGGGATCCGGGTCCTTCGCGTCGAAGGCGACGTACAGATTTTCACCGTCCTCAATCAGGAACGCCGTCGTTTTTACCGGGGCGGGCTGATTCTCAGCCGGACTCGTTTCGACACCAAGATCGATCCGGACGGCACCCTCCCACTCACCGGTCTTCAGGACGCCGTCTATCTTGATCTCACCCTCGAGGCGCGGCAGATCTGACGACACCGCCAATGCCGGTCCTGCGAGCAGCAGGCCAAGCGCTGTAACAAGTCTTTTGAGCTTATAGGGCAATTTTTTGGTGCGAAATCCGCCGGGACGCGAATGATACCTGCAAAAAGGCCCCTCAAATGAGGGGCCTTGATTATTTGGAGCGGGTGATGAGGATTGAACTCACGACCCTCACGTTGGCAACGTGATGCTCTACCGCTGAGCTACACCCGCGAAGGTGCGAGATTGTAGCTACTTGCCTGCCGCTGTCAAGGACAAAAGCGGCTTTTCGGGCTACCCGGCCGAGTCTGCCTTAATGAACGGCCACGCCGCGCGCAAGTAGACCAACATTGACCAGATTGTCATGACGGCGGCCAGTACCAGCAGCACGAAGCCAACGGTGTAAACCGGTATACCCAGAAAATCGTGCTGATACACCATGAATGCGATGCCAAACATCTGCAGCGTCGTCTTGATCTTGCCGGTGATATCGACTTTGACGTTGGCCCGTTCACCGATCGTCGCCATCCACTCACGCAGAGCCATGATCGTGATTTCACGGCCAATGATGATCATCGCGATAACATCCTCAAACCAGTTCGACTGCGCCTGAACCAGCATCACCAGGATGATCGCTACCATGAGCTTGTCGGCCACCGGATCCAGGAACTCGCCGAAACGTGACATCTGGTTGAATCGCCGTGCGACCCAGCCGTCGATCAGGTCGGTTACTGCGGCCAGGCCGAACAGGACCGCAGCGAGCGGGCGTGCGTATTCGAGCGGGCTGTAGAAACACACCACCACTACCGGAATGGCAGCAATACGCAGAAGCGTCAGAATATTGGCGAGGTTCAACTTCACGAGGAGGGCCGTTCTTCTTGGTTATTGATCGACGTGGAGCTCATTGTATATGGTTTCGGCGAGGGTGCGACCTATCCCGCGGACTTTTACGAGATCGTCGATGCCCGCCCCCAGGACGCCCTGCAAGCCCCCAAACTGCCGTAACAGCTCTCTGCGCTTCTTCGGTCCAAGGCCGGGTATTTGTTCGAGTGGCGACTTCCTGCGTGCCTTGGCGCGACGCTGCCTGTGCCCGGTAATGGCGAACCGGTGCGCCTCATCACGTATTTGCTGAATCAACAATAGCGCTGGCGAATCGGGTGACAACTGCAGCGGCCGGTCACTGCCCGGGCGGAACAGGCGCTCCGCACCGGGGCGGCGCGCCCTGCCCTTGGCCACAGCGACAACCGTAAGCCAGTCCAGCTCCAGATCTTCGAGGACTTTCATGGCCTCGGCCAACTGGCCCTTGCCACCATCTACAAACAGCACATCAGGCATGGGGACTTCACCTTTCTTGATGCGCTCGTAGCGGCGCCGCAACGCCTCAGACATGGCGCCGTAGTCATCGCCCGCCGATTCCGGACTCAGATTAAATCGCCGGTAATCGCTCTTCATGGCACCGGCCGTGTTGAAGACGACACACGATGCCACGGTTGCCTCGCCCGACGTGTGGCTGATGTCGAAACATTCGAGACGCTGTGGGGACTCCTCGAGACCCAGCGCTTCACCCAGCGACACAAACTGGCGTCGAATCGTTGCGTTGCTTGCCACTTTGAGGCTCAAGCCCTGCGCGGCGTTCGTGCGCGCCATCTCGAGCCAGCGCACTCGGTCACCTCTGACTTTGTTCCGTATCGCGACACGATGTCCCGCCCGGCCTGACAGCTCCTGCTCAAGCAAGGGGCCATCCTCGATTTCTGCATCCAGAACGATTTCGGACGGCGCATCTCTGCCCAGGTAGTACTGGGACACAAAGCCATTCAGCAGCTTGTTCTTGTCAGTCTCTCCCGGCAGTCTCGGAAAATGATCGCGACTGCCAATCACCGACCCGTTCCTGATAAACAGGACCGTGACACAGTGAATCGCCCCATTCGACGCGAAGCCAAGGATGTCGAGGTCCTTGCGGTCCGTGCGAGAGACCAGCTGCTTCGCCTGGATTTCCTTGAGTCGTGATATCTGGTCGCGAAAGCGCGCCGCCTGCTCATAGTCCCGTGCTTCCGACGCGCGCTCCATGCGCCGAATAAACGTATTGACGACACTCTTGTTCTTGCCTTCGAGAAACAGAATCGCGGCATCGATGTCGTGGCGGTATTGCTCCGCGTCGACCACGCCAACGCACGGGGCCGTGCAGCGTTTGATCTGGAACTGCAGGCACGGACGTGTCCGGTTACTGAAGTAGCTGTCCTCACAGTTACGAATCAGGAACAGCTTCTGCAGTTCGTTTAGCGTTTGCCGTACAGCTCGCGTGCTCGGGTACGGTCCGAAATAGCGACCCTTTCCCTTGCGCGCACCGCGATGGAATTTCAATCGCGGAAACGCATGATCAGTGGACGCATAGATATAGGGATAGCTCTTGTCGTCGCGCAGCAGCACATTGAAACGCGGCTTGTGCTGCTTGATCAGGTTGTATTCGAGGATCAGCGCTTCGGCTTCAGTATTCGCAACCGTGACCTCAACACGCGCCGCCTGCTCCATCATCGCAACCGTTTTTGGCGACGTCTGCGAGCGGTGGAAATAACTGGAAACACGCTTCTTGAGGTCGCGCGCCTTACCGACGTAGATCACCTTATGTTTCGCATCGAGCATGCGATATACACCAGGGCGATGCGTCAGGCTACGCAGGAATGGTTTTACCTCAAATGCCGCTTCGTCACTCACAGCACTACTTATCCAGCAAGTCTCGCACCTGCGCAAATATTGCGTCGAACATCTCTTCGGTCAGTCGGCGCGTGTTCGTGTTGTAGCGACTGCAATGGTAGGAATCGAGGACACGAAAGTGACCGAGGTCGTGCAGTGCTGCATGTCCAAACTTGTAGTCGGCCTGACGAAGGCCCATTGCCTTGACGATGGCGCGGTGAGCGATTCCGCCCAGTGCGACAACCACCGCTCCCGCAGGCAGCAGCTTCAGCTCGCTGGCAAGAAACGAGTTACACGTATTGATCTCTGCACCGACAGGCTTGTTGTCGGGCGGCAGGCACTTCACGGCGTTGGTAATACGGCAGTTGATGAGCTCCAGGCCGTCATCGACGGACTCCGAATGATCCCGGTTGCCGAATCCGTACTTGTGCAGCATCTGGTAGAGCAGGATTCCCGCGTGGTCGCCAGTAAATGGTCGTCCCGACCGGTTCGCCCCATGCATCCCGGGTGCCAGTCCGACGATCAGGAACCGCGCATCCGGCGCGCCGAATGGCGGCACCGGCCGGCAATAGTAGTCGGGATAGCGGCCCTTAACGTCGTCGAGAAATTCGGAGAGCCGCGGACAAGCGCGACAGGAACGGTCGAAAATCGTCACTAGTCCGTCATGTGGCGGATGATGGCGCGTCCGAAGCCGCGGGTACCAACGAGGCGAGCACCGGGAATAAGCTCTTCGAGTTGCTCCTCCACTTCTTTCTTGTCATGTGTTTTTGCTTTGCGCTTCGGCTTGCGAATGGCGCTGCGCAGACGTGCGAGGTCGAACGTCAGCTCACCATTCTTGATCGTGCCCGCAACGCCCTTGATGATCAGGTCAGCTGCCTCTGACCATCCAAGGTAGCGCAGCATCATTTCAGCCGACAGGATTAACGACCCTGGATTCACACGATTCTTGCCCGCGAAGCCGGGTGCCGTGCCATGCGTTGCCTCGAACACGGCCAGACCTTCTCCGATGTTGCCACCTGGTGCGATACCAATACCGCCGACCTGTGCCGCTAACGCATCAGAAATGTAGTCGCCATTGAGATTCAGGGTCGCGATGATGTCGTATTCTTCGGGCCGCAGCAGAATCTGCTGCAGGAAGTTGTCGGCGATCACGTCCTTGATGACGATTTCACGGCCGGTCACCGGGTTTTTAAAGGCCAGCCATGGGCCGCCGTCTTTCTCGGTCGCACCGAACTCGGCACGGGCCACGTCGTAACCCCAATGGCAAAATGCGCCCTCGGTGTATTTCATGATGTTGCCCTTGTGCACCAGCGTGACCGAGCCCTGGTCACGTTCGACGCAGTGCTGGATCGCCTTGCGCACCAGGCGCTCCGAGCCTTCGCGCGATACCGGTTTGATGCCGATGCCGGAGCTCGCAGGGAAACGAATCTCGGTTACGCCAAGCTCCGTTTGCAGAAAGTGAATAAGCTTCTGCACCTCCTGCGAACCTGTGGGGTACTCAATACCCGCGTAAATGTCCTCGGTGTTCTCGCGGTAGATCGTCATGTCGACAAGATCCGAGTCTTTCATGGGCGTTTCCACACCCGGAAAGTAGCGAATCGGCCGTACGCAGGCGTACAGGTCCATGGTCTGACGAATCGCGACATTCAGTGAGCGAATACCACCGCCGGTCGGCGTCGACAACGGACCTTTGATCGACACGACGAAGCGGCGCATTGCGTCAAGCGTTTCGTCGGGCAGGAAGTTATCGTCACCGTAGACGTCAGCAGAGCTCTGTCCGGCAAAAATCGGCATCCAGCGAATCTGCCGGTGGTCACCATAGGCCAGCTCGACAGCAGCCTCGACGACGTTGAGCATGACCGGCGTTATATCGCCTCCGATGCCATCGCCTTCGATGTACGGGATAATCGGGAAGTCCGGGACGTTGATCGTGTGGTCCGGGTTGATCGTTATAGCCTCGCCATCGGCGGGCACATTGATATGATCGTATTGCATTAGTATCTCGATTCAGAGCCTGAACGGCCCCTCAGGAAGAGTGGCCGAAAAGGCGTGCATTGTACCGATTGCCGGGGACGACCTGAAGTGCTGATCCTGCTCAACAAGCCATTCAAGGTGCTGAGCCAGTTCCGCGACGCGGATGGCCGCGCGACGCTTGGGGATTATGTGGACGTGCCCGGCGTCTACCCTGCCGGCCGTCTCGACTCTGACAGCGAGGGCTTGCTCCTGCTGACTGACGACGGTCCGCTCCAGGCTCGTATCAGCCAGCCGAAATCCGGCACACGCAAGACTTACTGGGCCCAGGTGGAAGGCACACCATCACAAGAGCAGCTGGACAGGCTGGTGAGCGGCGTGACGCTGAAGGACGGCGCCGCCCGCGCCGTCTCGGCCCGACAAATTGCAGAACCCGCCGATCTCTGGCCAAGGGACCCGCCCATTCGTTATCGAGCCAGCATCCCTGACAACTGGATAGAGATTGTGCTTACCGAGGGTCGCAACCGCCAGGTCCGCCGCATGACAGCGGCCGTCGGCCTGCCGACGCTGCGGCTGATTCGCTACTCGGTGGGCGACTGGAACGTGGCAGGCCTTCAGCCTGGCGAATGGAAGCGCGCCTAGATTCCGGCGATCTTCATCGCGACTTCCATCGCCTGCTCGTAGTTAAGGCGCGGATCGACCGTTGACTTGTAGGCCCTGGCGAGATCGCCATCTGTCAGCCCCCGCGCACCACCGGTGCACTCCGTCACGTTCTCACCCGTAAGCTCGAGGTGCACGCCGCCGAGATACGTGCCCATCTTCTGGTGCACCCGGAACGCGGCTTCAAGTTCGGCCACGATATTCTCGAAGCGCCGCGTCTTGGTCCCATCTGCGGT
>Ga0224513_10000589_pt1 | contig 14028 bp, 12 predicted proteins | sample SF_May12_sed_USG_5_FD_169109 | JGI IMG/M metagenome (GOLD analysis project Ga0224513, IMG submission 169109) | Sediment microbial communities from San Francisco Bay, California, United States - SF_May12_sed_USGS_21 | ecosystem: Environmental > Aquatic > Marine > Sediment | place: USA... | reverse complement strand
TTACTGGGCTTAAATAGAGAGGGCATAAAAAAAGTTATCGAAACGAAATATGATGAAGCTGGTTATGACAGAAAGTGGTAGCATCTGCTGTTTTATTATTCAACACAATTTACACTCCTTTGGATTAAATTCTACCCCTGGGGTCTTTTAATTCAAGGTTTTTATATGTCATAAAGCCTGATGCCGAGCATGTCACATTGTGGTACATGTTTAAAACTATTGATAATAATAAAACAAAATGACTTGATTCTCCCTTTGGGTTTTATTAAAATAAGAAATATTCTCAAATATCACCTTTATAATCTTTTATCTACATATCTGTTGATTATCACAATCAACAGATATGTATTAGTAATTTAAGCAAAAAGGAGGGGATATGAAAAAATTTGTTAGCATTGCATCATTTGCAACAGCAATACTATGTTTTGGGCTTTCATATGGTGCGCCTGAAGTACCCGATGTGATCATGATGCCGGGGACACAGCCTCAAGAAGTTACACTAGAAGCACCTACCAGGTGCCTGAACTGCCATGAAGGATATGAAACCAATCCCCGGGTAGAGCCCGGGTTTGGCTGGTTGGGAGCAGCCATGGGCAATGCGGGGCGGGATCCTATCTTCTGGGCAACGCTTACCATTGCCGAGCAGGACCTTGACGGCGTCGGCGACCTCTGCATCCGCTGCCACAGCTCCGGCGGCTGGATGGGAGGACGCTCAACCCCAACCGACGGTTCAGGTCTTGCCGCAAGTGATGAAGACGGCATTGACTGTGACACCTGTCACCAGATGACCAACCCGGATGTTGCAGAGCATGTTGGCGTCATGAATGATCCATTCATTGCCAACCAGGGTGACAACCTGGATCCTGTTCAGGCACTGGAAGCATATTATGGCAGCGGAATGTATTTCCTGTCCAATGACTTCGGTAAGCTTGGCCCCTACTCTGAAGGTGATGCGGTGGCACGGCATAATTTTACCGAGTCAAATTTTCACCGGGATGTTGATTTCTGCGGTACCTGCCATGACGTGTCCAACCCAGCAGTAGGCCAACTGGCTCCAAATGCCGGCACCCAGCCGGGAGCGCCGGGTGTAGTGAGAAGTGAGGAGGTAGGGTATCCAATTAATCCCAACTTAACACCAAATGATCCCAATATTCTAGATGGCATGGCGGCCTTCAACAATCCGCCCTATGCCTACGGTATTGTGGAGAGAACTTTTAGTGAATACAAGTCAAGTCCGTTTGGTACAGATGATGTTGAAGCACGTATACTTGTAGATGAATTTTATACAAAGCTTCCCGCAGACCTGCAGGATCCGCGTGGTGCCTTGTATGCCGCCTATATGGCATCGACCACTAATGGAACCAGATCCGCTAATTATGTTGATGACGCCACAAACCCTGACGAAACATCCAAACGGTACTTCTCCTGCCAGACATGCCATATGAGTGCAATTACCGGCAGGGGCGCTGACAAGAATAATGCCCCTAACAGGTTAGACCAGCCCATGCACGATCAAACAGGCGGCAATTACTGGGTCGCTCCTCTGATCCAGTACCAGGATATTCAAGGCACCCTGCGTTTAGGCGGCGGCCTTACCGCTCTTCAGATTGAGGCCATGAATGACGCTGCGCTTCGGGCAGGCGAGCACCTCACCCAGGCAGGCACGCTTGATGTTAACGGCGATCTTGTCAGGATCACCAATATGACCGGCCATAAGCTTATTTCAGGCTATCCTGAAGGGCGCCGCATGTGGCTGAACATCAAGTGGTATGATGTAAACGGAGCCGAGATCATTGGTGAAGAAGTTGGTGAATGGGGCCCTCTCGGGGTAACAATCACCAACCCCAAGGACGGTACAACATTTGATCCCTGGTCGATTGTGGATATTGATGATCCCAGACTGAAAGTCTACGAGGTCCATCCGGCCATAACTCAGGATTGGGCTAATATCCTCGTGGCTGTATTGCCTTACCATCAGGATACCCCTATTGGCTTTGACCGGTTGAGCGGTGCTGTTGATGGAACACTTGGCAACTTGGCAAGCGGGGCATTGGGCCCATATGCAAAATCCTTCCACTTCGCGCTCAATAACTATGTGGCAGATGACAACAGGATTCCGCCATACCAGATGAGCTATGACGAAGCCAAGAAGCGCAACTCACTACCGGTACCAGAATACCAATATGGTGGAGATGCAAACACTCAAACACCACCAACAACCTACGAACACTGGGATGAATTTGACATTGGTGCTATTGCACCTGCAGGTGCGGTAGCAGCTGATCTTACCCTTTACTACCAGGGAACAAGTTGGGAGTATGTCCAGTTCCTGTATAAAGCAGCAGAAAATCCGCCGCCTCATGCCGGCACATTTCTGGCTGAAGAGGGTGTAAATTTTCTTGATGCCTGGGTCAAAACAGGTATGGTTCCGCCATATACCATGGCAACGGCCACCTGGGGTCAGCATCAGTGTATTCCAGACGAGACACCGGAACTTACCTGCAATGACGGGAAAGACAATGACTGCGACGGGTTAACAGACTGTGATGACGTAGATGATTGCGGCACGAGTCCTTCCTGCGGGGATTGCACTTTGATAGAGTTCCCAGCGTGTTTTGATGGCCTTGACAATGACTGTGATGGAGACACTGACTGTGCTGACAGGACAGACTGTGACGATATTACAGAGGTCACTGACTGTGGAGTTGGTGTATGTGCATCTGAAGGAAGCCGGACATGCAGGAACGGCACATTGGAAGAAATCATCTGTACCCCGGGCGATCCTACTGAGCCTGACACTGAGTTGACCTGTGACGATGGTCTGGATAACGACTGCGACGGCCAGACCGATGCTGGTGATCCGGACTGTGCTGTACAAATGCAATGTTCTGATTATAACAAGAAGAGTGATTGTACAGCTGCTGGCTGCACATGGAGTAAAGGTAACTGTATAGAATAAAACAAGAATCTTCTTGAAGCTAGAGAAAGCAGAAATAGCGGGGGAGTCATCTCCTCCGCTATTTCTATTTTAAGGAGACTGAATTTTTTATGAATGGTATGAGTCCCATACCTGCTGATATGTCTGACAGTGTCAAGCAGAAAAGACTAATCCATTGCCCCCTGTTTTTATGGGGGGGGGCCATATGCAGGGCCTCAGCTATTAACAATAGCTGCTATACATTTACAGTCGAGAATGGTTCTTAGTTAGAAACACAGAATTTTATTGCTTATCAACTTTCTAGATTAGGAATCCTGTGCTCTATCCCCTGAGCTACGGGGGCATTATGACATGCAGGAGGGCTTTTTACACCAATTCATATTTCTCCGCAAGCAATACGCCATCCCCGGTTAAAACATATATCCCCTTCCGTGGGACTTACAAAATTTACCTTACTGTCAGAAAAAATAAAGGCTGTCCCTTGCGAGACAGCCTTTATAAAGCTTAAGAAATTACTTGCTGTTTATTCTGCTTTCTTGTGGCAGTCATTGCACTTCGTGGGTGCGCCAGCATCTTTCATCTTGGTGTGGCAGTCCTTGCAAAGACCATGGCCAATATCCTTCCAGGTGCGGAGTTTTTCATTTTTAAAATCAGCATTGTGACAGGTGTCACATTTCGAAATTTTATCCAAAGTATCATCCATACAAGCAACTTGGGCACCTGCATCATCCTGATAGTGATGGCAGGTTCCACAGGTAACACCATCTTTGCCCTGATGGGCGGCGTGCGGGAACGTTGCAGGTTTCTTGCCGTCAACATTAAGCATAATCTCAGCAGGACCTTTGTCCCCTTCTGCAAAGCTGACTGATACAGCAAGGGCCAGGCTCAAGGTTAAGGCTGTTACAACCAACAGAACTAAAGACTTTTTACTCATAGTTTACTTCCCTCCTTTTTGTTTTTTTATTCAATACTTAGAAACTAAGTATTACCTGGTACTGAAACTTCAATACCCCTTATTTAAAATACCAAAACACATACGCCATTAAAAAAATGAATGTGAACTCATAGTTTTTTCAGTCAAATTTGTCAACAGAAAAGCGTGCTTCACGTCAATATTTATGCCTAGTAAAGTTTTGTTTCCGTGCCCTTTGCGGTCAGAAAACCGGAAATTGCCTGTATTTCTTCATCAGTCAAATGTTCGGGCTTTTTGCCCGCCATACGTCTGACAGTTTCCATCCAGGCCTGAAATTCCTTATTCTTCTCCAGGGGGCGCTCAAGGCCATGACAGACCGAACATTTTACCTGAAAAGAGGATTTTGCCACCAGGTATTCCAGCACCTGCACCCTTTGCTTCTTACTTAAGACAGCGCCAGTATTGGCCATCTTGGTTAAGGTGATTTCCCATTCTTCACGTGTGGCAATCTTTTTCAAAGGCCATTCGAGGGAATGACACTCCATGCAGTTTTCTTCAAACGCCGCTTTACCTTCAATAAAATCCTGAAAGGTGACCGGCTCATTACTTTGTGCATAGGCAACTGCAAAACATGCCAGAATTACAACATAAACAAGAATTGATGTTTTCTTCATACTAAATCCCCCTTTGTTAAATTCTTCTTCGCTTCATATTTGCTTAAATTGTTGACCCGTCCGGTATGACACTATCTTTGAAACAGTTCTGTTTACACCATGGATTGATAATACAGTTGCGCCCGATCACTGTGCCGGACGGGATAGCAGCTTCCTTGCCAATCAGAGTTATGCCAGTATAAAGATGATCAGGATACCTGCTGTTGGGGATGCTCTTGTTATCACCACTACCGACTACAGCTCCCTTGCCGATCCTTACAAGCTTGTCCATTATTGCCAGGTCAACTGTTGCCCCCTCTTCTATGACACAGTCCTGCAGTATGATGGAATCCCGTACCCGGCAGCCTGGACCTACTATGACGCCCGGGGAAAGAACCGAGTTCACCACCTCGCCTTCTATGACACACCCTGCTGATATCATGGATCGCCTTACGTCACTGCCTGCCGCAATACGGGCCGGAATCCGGTCTGCCAGAAATTGTTCTGATTCGAGGTTGGGCCTGATTCCCCAGGCCTCGGGTGAAATCTCCGGATCATCCATCAACAGGTCCATATTGGCCTCCCAGTATGCCTGGATGGTGCCGACATCACGCCAGTAGCCCTCAAACGGATAAGCAAACACATTATCATGGACAATGGCCTTTGGTACCAGATGCATACCGAAATCAACGACATCCTTGTCTTCAGTCAGCAGCTTCACCAGATACTCGTAGTTGAAGACATAAATCCCCATGGAAGCGAGGTTGGTGCGAGTGACCTTGGGTTTTTCCTCCCATTCGACTATCCGGCCTTCATCATTGGTGATCGCGGCCCCAAACTGATGGATCTGACTTTCCGGTACAACCATCATGCCGATTGTGATGTCTGCATTTTTCTGGCGATGGAAGTCAATCATGGCATCGAGGTCCATCTGATAGATGTGGTCACCGGAGAGTATGAGTATCTCCCGGGCCGGATGCGCCCTGACAAAATTCAAGTTCTGCCGTATGGCGTCAGCTGTGCCCTTGTACCAGTCCGAATCCCTGAAGCCTGTGCTGGGCGGCAGGATTTTTACACCCCGGGAGCGACCGGTAAAATCCCATGCCTGCCCTGTTGCAAGATGGCGCATGAGAGACAATGGTTTGTACTGGGTGAGCACACCCACGTGCTTCATGCCCGAGTTCATGACATTGCTCAGGCTGAAATCAATGATCCTGTAAAGTCCGGCAAAAGGAACTGCCGGTTTTGCCCTGGTTTTCACCAGAACGTTGAGCCGGGTTCCAACACCACCTGCCAGCAACAAAACCAGGGTATCCTCCTGACTGCTCACCGGATCACCTCGCCAGGCTCGACCTGCTTCGGGATTTTCTCTGAGGGAAGACTGGGATATACAGTGCAGCCTGAACCAATTATTGTATTTGCCTTGATAAAGTTATTCCAGCCAATGACAGATACCTCCTTGGGGCCAGGTTTACCTTCTGTGTTGATCCTGACCCCTCTGCCAAAAGTTGTGTTGACATCACTTATTACCTTATCCAGCATTGCCTCTTTGCCGACCACATTATTAAAAAAGAGCACCGAGTCCTTGACCTTGGCTCCTTTTTCAACATGGGTGCCGGGAAACAGAATGGAGCGCTCGACCTCACCTTCAATAATACAGCCGTTATAGATGAGACTGTCGGAAATCCGGGCATCATCACCAATTTTCAGGGGCTGGCAATCCCTGATGCCCCTGTGCTCCAGGTTGGTTCGAATGCCCCAGTCTGCGAAATTTATTTTCGGGTCCGGCCCCAGCAGGTCCATATTTGTCTGCCAGTATTCTTCAATGGTGCGGGTATAGCCCCAGTACCCCTTGAACTTGTAACCATACACCCGGCGATTCTCATTCATCATCCTCGGTATGATATCACGGCCGAATTCATAAGATGCATCTTCCTTAATATTTTCCTCCAGAACTTTATAGAGTACATCAGGCTTAAAACAGAAGACTGTTAATGAAGCCCAGTTATATTCAGGACTTTCCGGTTTTTCCCTGTAGCGGATGACCCTGCCGCCCAATTCTCCGTCTTCATCATCTATATCTGCCAGGCCGAAACGGTGTGCTTCGCGCATAGGCACCTTAATGCAGGCCATGGTGAGATCAGCATCCTTTTCCCGGTGATAATTGATAATTTCCCTGTAATCCATGCGGTAAATATGGTCGCCGGACAGGATAAGCAGCTGCTCAGGATTGACATACTCGATAAAATCAAGATTCTGGTAAACAGCATCCGAAGAACCCCTGTACCACTGGGAATGTCCATAACCTATGTATGGAGGCAGAATTGATATGCCGCGGTAACGCCCGATCATGTCCCAGGCTTCGCCGATACCGAGATGGTTTATAAGGGAATAGCTGCGATACTGGCTGAGAATCGCCACCCGTTCGAGGCCGGAATTCATCAGGTTGCTCAAGGGAAAGTCAATAACCCTGGCAAAGCCACCGAATGGGACCGCAGATTTTGGACGATGGAAGGTCAGGACTGTGAGATCATCAACCCTGCCCCCGGCAAGAATCATAGCCAACGTTCTTGGCTTTAGTTTCATAACGCCCCTGAGTAAATATTTCTAAAAAAATAACTATATCAACAGCCAGCCGGCTGCAAGTTAATTATAAATGTTTTGTTGTTATCTTTTTCAATACATTGGTATTGAATACATTGTCCTGCAGATCCAAGTGCTTCAACGGGACTTCCGCCCGGGCCGCTTCCTTGTGCCCGCCGGCCGAGCCGATATCGCCAAAGATCTTTGCTGCCAGCTTGCCTGCATTCCTCTTATACCCGTCACACCTGAATATAACCACCAGCCGTTCACCATGTATGCCAGAGACAAAAACCCAGGATATATCATGCACCTGGTTGAGAAAATCAGCTATAATAACAAGGACATCCGGGCTCCGCACTCTTCCAACATGGGCATAGAGCCGCCCCTTGCTTACCTTCATTTCAGCCAGGGCCGTTTTAAAATAGCCCAACTCAGAAAGACGCAACTCAGAAAGTTCAATCTTCCTTACAAGATTCTGATTGGCGATATCAAAAAGATACCTGAACGAAATGGCATCTGCAATACGGGCCTTTTTTTCAAAATTATGGGTATCAACCTTGATGGCGTAAAAAAGTGCTGTGGCCAGATATACCGAGGGCTTTAATTCTGCAGCACGCAAATACTCCACCATTATTGAAGAGGCGGCACCATAGTCCGGCCTGATATCTACGTGCGTCGCCTTCCAGCTGTTAGTCAGAGGATGGTGGTCGATAACCACGTCACACTCGATATTTTGAAAAATCGGGAGATGGGGCGGCTGTGAGTCAAGCATCACTTTTTTAGAGTAATCATTGAGCTTGAGATTCTGCAGTTTCTCCGCCTGGATCTTGAGGAGGTCCATCATGGCTATATTGCTCAGTCTCCTGACCTCGTTGGGATAGCCGATGGTAATGCTTTTTACCCGGTAACGCAGAAGACGCTTAACCGCCATGGCACAGGCCAGGGCATCAGGATCAGCGTTGATAACCACAAGGACGTCATCGTCTTTCTGGAAGACCTCCCAGAACTGGCGCAGGCGCTCTTTGGCCGTATTTTTAGTGACGGTACTGTACCTGTTGTACTTACCGCATTTCTGTTTATTTACTTTCAAATAGTTAGTACCAGTTTAAAGCCCCTAATGCAGGGGTATATTTTTTGTCTCAAAAAAAACACAATAACATGCGGGGTACCGATGTTGCAAGTTAGCAGTGAAGAATGGGCTTAAGACTCTCCCAGGAAAGGTACAGAGGGAAAGAGAGTATGATCAGTATGGGGTATAAAGCGCGAGCCGGAAAAGCGCTGCATAAATTCCTGGTTAACATTCAATTCTATGTAGGTAATCCTGGTCACAACATCTCTGCATCTTTTCCTGGCGCTTTCGTCGGTCAGCATAAATTCCGCCCCTGCCAGGGAGCTGTTGCCCAGCGGTATGTAAACTTCCAGGGGCAAGTCCGGCAGCATACCGAGAACTATTGCCTGCCGGGGTGAAATATGCCTGCCAAAGGCTCCGGCCACGTAAATCTGGTGCAGGTCATGAAATGATACGCCCACCTGATTGGTAATAGTGGTAAGGATTGAATACATGGCTGCTTTGGAGCGCATCAGGGCATCAATATCAACCTGGCTCAGCAAAACGGGCTCTCCAAAGTCGGTTTCTTCTGCCGGCACCACGACATAGGCGAGACCGTCTTTCAGTTCGAGCAGGCGTCCTTCTGCCTGTGGCTGATTGACTTTGAATCTGCCCTGAATATCTATAATCCTGGCAAGATATAATCCTGCAACCAGGTCGATAATACCCGAGCCGCATATTCCCCTGGCCGGTACTCCACCGATGGCCTGGTATGAAATTTTTCCGCTTTCAGGATCTATGCTGCAGTGCTCAATAGCTCCTGGTCCAGCCCGCATGCCCATACGTGCCACCCCCCCCTCCAATGCCGGACCGGCAGCACCAGCGCAGGCTATGAGCCAATCCCGGTTACCAACCACAACTTCGGCGTTGGTGCCTACATCGATCAGCATGCAGGTCTCCTCCTGCTGGTCAAGACCACTGGCAATGATTCCTGATATCAGATCTCCGCCAAAATAACTGCCAATACTCGGCATGACCCAGACAATGGCAGCCGGATGCAGATCAAGAGCCAACTCGGAGGCTGAAAACGGATCCGGGGTATTAACCACAGGAATATAAGGTTCGCGGCAGAGATGATAGGGATTCTGCTTCAGAAAAAAATGTGTCATAGTTGTATTTCCAGAGACGCACAAGGCCATTATATGGATTGGTTTCAGCCCGACGCGCTCGGACAATTCAAGGGCTAATGTATGAATGGAGTCCATTACCCGCTCATGCAGCAGGTCCAATCCTGTTTGCCTGCCCACTTTCGTTGCTGCAAAGTGAATACGTGCCAGGATATCTGTACCGAATTCCAGTTGACCATTTTCAACGGCAGCCCGCTCCAGAGTTTTACCGCTTAAAAGGTCTACCAGTGACGCCTCAAGATGCGTTGTGCCAAGATCAAGGGCCATACCCGCCAGCATATCAGGTGCCTGTGCAAAAAAATCCACGAGCCGGGGACCTCCAGGGTAATGAATTACCACGGCATAGCCCTTGAATCCTGATTGCCTGAATGCTTCTGCAACCGGTGCAATGCGATGAAAAGGCACGATGGGATTCTGGCCCTGAAGATCGCCGATCAGTGCTTTTTTAAGGCGATCCAGGTCACCTGTATTATCTCCCAGGCTGGGCTCCCTGGTTTCTATAGGATACAGCTTTAGCAAAGACTGCATATGAATACCTTTATCGCGATATTAAAACCGTTGGGCCCTGCAGCAAGGCTTTTCTTGACGGAAAAAGCACTGGATGGTATGGGTAGCTCCTACTTTCCAATTACAAGAAATAGTATGCCGGCAATATAAATTTATTATGCTCAATATATTAGCAATTATGGCTGGAGGATCTATCGGGGCTGCCTGCCGCCACGGAATGTTTCTTTTTGTCCAGCGTTTTGCAGGACCCGTTTTCCCGGCAGGAACACTTGCCGTTAATCTCCTGGGTTCCTTTCTCATAGGTTTCATCTGGTGCCTGTTCGATGAGACCCACTGGTCCCATGAATGGCGCCTTTTTGTTTTTACCGGGCTCCTGGGCGGCTTTACAACATTTTCCACATTTACCCGGGAGGCATTGCAACTGCTTAAGATCGGTGATTGGAAAACTGCCCTGGCCTATGTAACAATCAGCAATGTTTTCGGCATAATACTTGTTTTCTGCGGTATTATGCTCTGCAAACGCATGATACTCATGATGCGCTAATAGCCCGTCCCAAAGCACTCATTCTCCTGTATCCTTGAATTTTAACTTTATAACCGCCTTCCTGACCGGCATATCCGGAGTCAGAGTTTATGCCCTGAAAGGGTGCATATCTACTGCCGTCCCTGCTGGTGAAAAATACCGGCCCACCCATGCGATGTCGCGTTCGGATGTGCAAACTATACCTGTTATAGCCTATCTATCAACAGCTTTATTCACTGCATCCGGAATCCCATTATGCTTGCACTGGTCTGCCCGCCCTGTTACACTATTTCTGCGAATTGTATCAATAACCCTAAGAGGTTATAACTTAAATATCATTCAAAACCGTATTACTGCATATAAAACTTTTCGCAAAGGATGCAACTACACTTTAGCGCATATTCATCCCGCTACCCATTATGCCAAGATTGCTCAACACATACCTGATTAATCAGGTCCTGGCCCCTTTTTATGCCAGTCTTATAATTTTAACCAGCATTCTTTTTCTGAGTCGGCTCATCCCGATACTTGATATTATACTGGGTTATAATATCGGACTGGTTGATTTTTTCAGATTGTATGCCTATTTTACGCCCCAACTCATGCTTTTTGCCCTGCCGATGTCAGGCATGATGGGTGTTATTCTGGGCACAACCGCCCTCAACAATGAAAACGAGTTAATGGTTCTAAAAACAAGCGGTATCAGTCTTTACAGGATGCTCCCGCCCATTATCCTCGTTGCCTTAAGCGCTGCACTTCTGACCGGACTTTTTTCCATATACCTTTTGCCGGCAGGCAAGAAGGCAAAGGTGGAACTTGCTTTTCAGCTTGTCAAAGAAAAAATTGAAAGATCCATACCTGAAAAACGTTTCAGTGAAAGTTTGGGTGATATCGTGCTCTATGCTGACAGTATTGACCAGAAAACCCGGGCTTGGAAGGGCGTTTATATTTCGGACATGAAGGACCCCAGACATCCTATCACCATCATTTCTGAAAGTGGTATTATTTCTGCTGATTCAACTCGTGGTACTCTTTCCATTTCATTACAAAACGGGGTCTTAAACCGGACCAGTGCAGATGCTGTCCAGACCATAAATTTCAAGGGCTATGACATGAATCTGCCCCTTGAAACTCCAACCTCAAACCCTCTTGCCAAGGTGGATGAAACAACCATGCTGCAGAGTGAACTTCTGGAAGAGGCTGACCGGAAAGGACGAAACTCCCGGGAAGCTGCCACCTATTTGATTGAATTCCATAAACGGCTGGCACTGCCTGTCAGCTGTTTTATCCTTACGCTTCTTGGTTTCCCGCTTGGGTTTCTTTCCGGTCCCAGGCACAAGACCATCGGTATTCCCTTGGGGTTGGCCATCTTCGTCCTTTATTATGTTCTGTTTACAGGTTCGAAGATAATCAGCGAGTCAATGCTATTGCCTGCTGGCATTGCCATATGGCTGCCGAACCTGCTTTTTCTGATCCTGACAATGTTATTCATCAAAAGTGTTGCCCGGGAAGGCCATACACTATATCTCGAAAAATTTCATGATTTCACTTACGCAATTTACAGCAGGCTGCCCTGGCGCAAGAGAGGGAAGCTGTGATTCTTCTTGACCGCTATCTGGCGAAACAGTTTGCCATGAACGTCTTGTTCGTATTGGCAGCTCTTTTGACCATTTATCTCCTGATAGATTTTTTTGAGCGCATTGATGATTTTGTTGAAAGAGGTAAAAGCCTCGGACTGGCGGCAAAATACTTTGTTCTCAAAATTCCTTTGATAATAGAACAGCTGAGCCCGATAATCATTCTGCTGGGAGGTATTATTGTTCTGGGTCTGCTAAACCACAATGGCGAAATTCTCGCCTTAAAGGCGGTTGGGATCAATACCTTCCGCATCACCTTCCCTATTACCGGCACTGCTGTTGTCTTCACACTATTAACCCTTGCTTTTGCAGAGTGGATTGTGCCACCGACAACGGCAAATACCAATACGATTTTTTATGAAGAGGTACGGCAGGAAAAACCCCGAGGCATCCTCAGAAAAAGTCGTTTCTACTACAAGGATGAACAGGGTTTTTATTCTTTTGAGAAACATGCACAGGATGATAACCGTTACGATTTTTTTATTTTTACCAGTTGGGACGAGAACTACAGGCTGGACACTTTCCTGACTGCAGACTCCGCTCTATGGGATAACGGCAAGTGGAGTTTTACAAACTCCAGCATAAAACAAAAAAATACTGACGGATCTTATCAGGTAACTTCTTATGCTGAAATGAGCTTTCCCCTGGGTGTTCAGCCCGGAGACTTTTTCATACCTGAATATAAAATAAACGAGATGTCACTTTCCGAGCTCTTTAATCTCTCCAAGGCAAATAAGGGTCCGAGAGGAACAGAGGCCGGGTTGAAACTGCTTGAACGGCTATCGTTTATCTTCCTGGGCATACCGCTCCTGATGCTTGGACTCCCCCTCCTGTTAATTGCTCATCAGAGGTGGGGCAGGGATTTGTCCCTTGCCATACCGTTAAGTTGCGGTCTTGCCTTTGGAGCCTGGGGCGGGTGGTCTGTTCTGCAGTCTCTGGCCAAGACAGGAGTCATCAGCCCTCATCTTGCTGCCTGGTCAATTCATCTTCTTGTTGCTGCAATCGGGACATTTCTCATCCTGCAGGAACACAGGTGAGAGAATATTGAAGATTTGAGAAATTGAAGATTGAAGAATGAACCTCCACGCCGCAGAGCAACGGGGTATCTCCAAGAACACTGAACGCCGCAAGCGGCGGGGAATTGAACCCGGAGAGATTAAAAATCGAGAATAAAAATTCAATTAATTTTCAATCTTCAATTTCTCAAATCTTCAATGCATACTGAAAGCTAATTACTTGCAACTTATTGCTGATTTAGCTAGTAACTGGAACAATGGCTATGAACTATAATAACGTTGGCATTGTCGGCATACCGCCGCTGGCAATAATCCAGGAACTGAACCGCCACAACATAACAATACACGACCTTGATACACCCATGATCAAGGCAGACATGGAATTGACCACGCCCTATCTTCCCAGGGTTTACTGCGCCATTCTGCGGACCGTTGTCTTAAATGCTCTCCATCTCACTCTTGATGCCATCTATATTGATGTTGGGCCCGGTAAATGTGACTGCGCCCTCCATGTGGCAACAGTTTTGGAGGATATGTTTGCCATACCGATATTGACGACCATAAATGATGATATAACAGGTTTTGGCACGCCCATCAGCCAGAGCAGAATGGGTCTTCTGCAAAAATTTGAACGCATTACAGAAGGGGTAAAAAATACAATAATGCCAAGTGAGCCTCCGCCTGCATGTACTCCAACAGCTGGATTCTGGGGAGTGCCGCCCAGGGATTTTTCCATACTTGATCTCTTCCCGGATACAACCCATATTTACGGCTGGACCCGATGCATGGAGAATAAAACGCCAGCAGATCACGAACTGGAGCTTGATTACAACCCTGATATCCCGACAGTTTTTTACGCCCAGTCATTCTGTGCCAAAACAGCCCTTGCCCGTCACCTGGCTCTCAAGCATCCCCATGGACTCTACCTTGATAGTGATGTAACGGCAGGAGGCAGCGCCAAGGCAAAAATCCAGGCCTTTCTTGAGCTCTCGGGGGTGAAGTTATAAGGAGAAAGGGGTCAAG
>Ga0224513_10000587_pt1 | contig 14030 bp, 22 predicted proteins | sample SF_May12_sed_USG_5_FD_169109 | JGI IMG/M metagenome (GOLD analysis project Ga0224513, IMG submission 169109) | Sediment microbial communities from San Francisco Bay, California, United States - SF_May12_sed_USGS_21 | ecosystem: Environmental > Aquatic > Marine > Sediment | place: USA... | reverse complement strand
ACTTTGTTTCAGGTATTAAACCTTAGCCTTGCAAAAGATCAGTAAATCATTTGGTTAGAGACATTGCGAATCTCTTTTGCTGTAACAAAATGACACTCTTTCTTTTTTTTCTTTTTGGCCTCATAAAGCGAAACCAGCTGAGAAAAGAAAGTGCAGTAGATCATCTGAGATAATTTTTCAGAAGGGATGTCAGGATGAATCACATTAATGCCAATTTTTTTGAGATTTTTTCCTAATTGTTTGGCATGAGAATTTTGTTCATCGAAAATTATTACAGTATCCCCTTTTTTAGCAGAAAATAATTCCATGTGCGAGAATTGTTCAATCCTAGAATAGTGCACATCATAACCTAGAATTTCATAAAACTTTGCAGCACAATACATTGCTAATGGAAATGTGTATAGATTTCCTAAAACAAAAATCCTCTTTGAGATTTTGGCTTTTTTTGCAAAGGAATCAGCTTTTGCAAATAACGTAACTTTTGGAATTTGAATACTCTTCACCAAAGAAATGCAAGTTAATGCGCTTTCCAAAAAGGAGATACTGCCTGCAGTAAATACACCGCTATTTGGAGAAACAAGTGAAATGGTCTTGTCAGACGCATTGGCTAGTCTACTTTGAGGCTTGGATGTTATGGCAATGGCTTTTTTTGCAATTCTTGCAACCTTGATGTTAGTAATGGTATTTCCCGAAATTGAAACAAAGTAGACATGTTTTGATTTTACCAATTCTTTATTTCTATACAGATCTAGCGGATCCATTGCTTTTACCATACCACCAGAAAAGGATTCAGCAAGCAATGAAGACACCAGAGAATCACCACTGCCAGAAAATAGGATATTTTTTTGTTGATTTGCAGATAGTGTCTTTTGCTTTCTAAATGATTTTAAAAAATCTAGTTGTAGATGGATGTCTTGTTCATATGCCTCAATCGAATTCATAGTTTCAAATAATTTTAGACACATATTAGAAAAACTATTCCGATTAGGTTTTGATATTTATTACGAGAATTGAGGAAGCAGATATGGAAATTTCGGTAGGACACACTCCTGATTCAGATGATGCATTCATGTTTTATGGAATGTTTACAGGCAAAGTCCCATCTCCAGAATTCAAAGTAAATCATGTTATTGAGGATATTGAGAAATTAAATCGTAAAGCGACTGATCCAAAACTAGACGTTACTGCAGTTTCAGTTCACGCATGTGCATTTATTCCAGGATATACAATCCTGAGAAGCGGTGGAAGTTTTGGAATTAATTATGGTCCAATAGTTACAGCAAGAAAACAGATGACAATGGATGAGATTAAAAAATGTAAAATTGCAATTCCAGGAAAAATGACATCAGCATTCTTACTTCTTCAATTAATGATTGGGAAATTTGACTATGTTGAAATGAATTTTAGTGACATTCCAGAAGCTGTCAGAACAGGCAAAGTGGAAGTAGGCCTTGTAATTCATGAAACTCAATTGTCATATGAACAAGAAGGAAATGTCAAAATTCTAGATGTAGGAGAGTGGTGGAATAAGACAACGGATGGCCTACCAGTGCCACTGGGAATTAACGTAATGAGGACAAACCTAGGCATGGACACAATTGTAAAGTTTGACAGATATCTTCAAGCATCAATTGAATACGGATTAGAGCATTTTGATGATGCATTAGAATATGCAATGCAGTATTCCAGAGGAAAAGAACGAGATTTGATTGAAAAATTTGTAAAAATGTATGTTAATCAGGTGACAGTCAACATGGGAGACCCAGGAGAAGAGTCAATCAGAAGATTATTCAAGATGGCAAAAGAAAAAGGACTCGTTCCAGACTTTGAAATTAGTATTGCCACCAAGTAATTATAGAACAAAAAAAATTTACTGGTCATGGGTGATGGAATCGGTGGCGCAGTAATTGCAGTTCTTACAAACAATGCTTTTGAATTACTAGTGAGCCATACACGAAAAGATAATCAGGAAGATTATGGAAAAACTGAAAAAATAATCATTGGAAAAATCGATGATCCTGATGAACCGCAATACGAAGAGAAAACAAAAGAAGATTTAGAACGAGCACTCAAAGGAAAATTTGTCTCATGTAATGTACAATACAGAGATGTAAAAACAGATGCGCTAGTTTGCAACGTCTTTGTTCAAAGACCACCAGAAGGATTTTAGTAAATAATTACACAGAATGCCCAATATACTGATGTAAACCATAACCGAAATTTTCTGCAAATCCTCATATTTGAATAAAAACGGGTCCGATGACAATCTTATACACATGTGCATTTCAAATACAATTTACCCAGATCGAACTAAAATTATACAAAGTACAATTTGATTATGTGTATACACATTACTGTATCATGAAAGAATCGTGTCAAAAATGCAACAACAATGAAGTAGAGACATTTCCAACTGAAGTGTTATTAAATGAAATAGAAGTCACAATCGTTCCTTTATGCGACAAATGTAGGAGATTCTGGTACTCATGAAAGGATTATGTCAAAAATGCTATACCTCAGGGATAGAAGTGATGCTTACCGAGGTTGCCAAAAATGAGATTGGAATAACAGAAATTCCGCTTTGCGATAATTGTAGGGACTAAGCTTTCTCAATGATTGTTCCTGAAGTTACGAAAATGCAGATCATTGGTTTGACATCATTGGAATTTTTAAGGTTCATCCAAAAGACCGTGGCATAATGTATATAATCAAGCCGACAAGACATTAGGAATCTATAGCAAGGCAATTACAAAGGTTACCTAAATCTTGTGCAGTCTAGTTATTTTTACTCATACAAAATAATCGCAACCTAATCTTGCGAAGACTCGTTTCCACGTCCACCAAGTGAGACATTGACTATCTCATTTCCTGCAGATTGCAATTCCTGAAGTTTTTCCTCCACTTTTGTTTCCAGGTCCGTGTAGTAGTCCCCTCTGACGGTAGCAACATGTTTCATTATGCACCAATGTATCCTCAGGTTATTTTTATATTTCCCAGCCAATGCCTTACCTTGGTATGACTTGCGGGAATTCTTTCAAAGATTTCTCGTATGGTGAAATGGGGATGAGAAGTAATGTAATCAATGATTGCCAGACATAAAGGATCATTTGGATTGCCTGACTCTTGTGACACAGAACTAGTTCAGAGAAACCGTAGAAGAGAAGGATTGTTTATTCGTTAATTTCTTCATCAATTGCTTTTTTCTTTAATTTCGAATATTCCTCAAGAGAGATTTTCTTATCATTCAATAATTTTCTATATTCATCTAACTTATCACCAAGTTTTCTTAGATCACGTATTGTGAATTTTCCTTTTCCATCGCAAATTGCAAGTTTTTTAATTTTTTTTCCAAAAGATGTTTTTAACTCAATAATGGTGGTTTCGTTAGGATGTAAAATAGTGCTAGAATGAGTGATTGTAATATCTTTTTTACTCAATTCTAAATTTGCAGATACTGGGGATTTAATATCCATCAAAATGATTCGCTCCTTCCATGAGGGACACATGTTGGATATGACGTATGAAAGTGATGGGTAGAGGGATTTCTGCAAACAATGCAGTGATTGAGATGTCTAGTTTTTCCAAATTAGGTGTATTTTGCTGTACATCCATTTTTGATATGTCAAAATCCCATTCGTTATATGGTGTAGGATTCTCTGCTAAGACAGGCAAAATAGAGGCAACGGTTATTGTAAGTGAGATAAAAATTATTACAGATAGTTGGGTTTTGTATGAAATCTTCAGTTGTCCAGCATCTCTTCAATTCCCAATTTCTCGACTTTGGACGTTCCTACATAGGAATAGTATTGATTTTTTGCAAACTTTTCTGGATCATTTACATATTGTATGCTGCCTTTTTGCATTCCACAGACACATACGCCTTTCTTGAAAGGAATCAATCCCTGTCCGCAGCTATGACAGGAATTCAAGTCCCAAATTACCTCCACTGTGAATCTATCCTCCAGACCCACTGCCATCAGCTCGACATTTTCATAAATTGGTGAATTAACAATGAATGATTGTTTGGACTTGATGTCGGTAATTTTGTAACTTGTAAGGGAGGTCATTTCTAAACCCTCTCATCTTTGCTATTGGCGAAATCTGGACCATCTCTGCATCTTGCACATAATTTGACGGTTGTCTTTTCACCTTCACATTCAAAATTAAGACTGATTACCTTTGGAGCGTCACAAAGGCACTGTTGGATTTTATTCATTTCTTTTTTCCAACTCTGTTTTTTTCCTGAATTCATTTTTTATCATCATTCCTCAAATCCGACCTATTCTTTTTCTTACACCAGCAGTTAGGCGAACATGCAACATCTGATGGCATCAGTCGATCATTCCCTCAAAGTCACAGTCATCCATTGCAAAGCTTGGATGATTCAAGTGCTCACCTTTGCCGCATCTTTCAAAGAAATCTGCTGCCCTGTAAGTCGTCTTTTCTTGTTTTGTATTCTTCATGCATTAGTTTTTGATTTGTGACATATAGGCTGCCTGTTAACTTTGTTAACATTGTTCACAGAGAAATTAATTCAATTTTGAGATAGTAGTTTTGAAGGCCTGAAATTTTCCATCAGTATTTTGAGTCCGCTGTCAGGATTACCCAGCGTTTCATTAATTATTTTATTTAGCCTGATGATTTCTTTTTGTTCCAGTTCTATTTGCTTTCTTGCAGTGGCACCCATTGTAAATTCTGGAATTGCCTTTGCAAATTATTTGAAAAATTCAAACCTACTCAATCTTAGATACACGCCATAAAGTCCTCAAGATTTTTAACATAATTTGAACATCCATAGTAGAGATCAAGATGGTTCCGATAGAACTTTTTTGTATCGATTGTATTATCCATATCACAAATACTGTTTAATCCTCCATCCAGTTCAGATATGCATCGTATTTCCTACACTGGCGTATATCAATACGCTTTCCATACACAAAATGCCTAATATATGGTGAGATGTAATTAGTATCGTAAATGGTCCTCGTTGACAAAAAAATTCTAACTGGAGGTCTCGCAATGTTCATTGCAGGAATTGTGCTGACAGTTGCCATTGCAGAATCACCTGCAGGTCAACCAGGAATGACTGAAGAGGAGATAATAGATTTGATGGTAGCAGAAGATCAAAACCAAGCTTACAAGTTATTATCAGGGATTTTAATTGGAATAGGATTCTTACTAGTGTTGATTAGTTTTGGTGCCAGAAGGAAAAAAGATAGTGCAAAAAGACAAGAAAAAAAGCCAGCTGAATAATCTAAATTTTAATTACCGATATAAACCAAATTTCTTTTTGCAATTGCCACAAAATCGTTGTTTAGTTTTTTTGCTTTCTGTGCCTAAATCAGAACCGCATCGATCACATTTTTTCTTAATCATGGTATATTATCCAATTTCTATCATCATTTCTTTATCACGCTATTGAATGTTATCTTGATCATAAGATTACAACGTAATTTCACAATATATGATTAGAAGTCTGAAATCATTCAAAAGGTATCATTAAACAAAAAAAATAGAATGTCAATCTTGATTCAATCTAGGGCTAGGGCCAAATGACACTAATTTTTCTCAATTGAGTGAGAATTATGCACACATAAAAACTAAATCCGTCTTGGTTCTGGTTTATGTTTTGCTTTAGTTGGACTCGTCTTTAACTGATAATGACAACACGGACAATTACGATCATTTACTTCCATGAACACACCGCAATGAGAGCAATACTTTTGACCAGATCCATACCTAGATCCTCCAATGGGTCTTGCTGCCTTGTATTTCTTGCATTGATTATAACAAACCATCACCGAAAAAATGATTGTTAATTGAAAAGGTTTACCACTGAAAGATCATAGAGCCTTCACTTTGATTCCTCTTTTGGAAATTGTTCTTATGAGAAGTGTTTTAGAAACTTTGTAGAAGAAAAGAGATTCTAAGAATTTAGCATACTAAAACAAGCTGATTATCCAGTACTCTTTTTACCATATCAAGATATTGTTTTCTAGTACTTTGTACCAGTCTCCATCTAATTTGCATTTCTTCCTCAAGTTTGCCAGAAAAGTCATCAAACTCTTTTCCTGACTTTAGTTCCACTCTGGCAATTTCCACTAGAGTCTGTATCCTTAATTTTCTTCTCCAAGCACTAGGATGATCGTTCATGTTAGCATGTTTGCTCTCATGATCTTTAAGTCTCACTATCAAATCACCAATCATGATTTTTTTAAAAATCTAATTTTGTTAGAAGAGAAGAATTGTCTTGTTTAGAAAAAACAAAAAAAGGAGGGCATGAGAACAAACGGCTTGCCGATGAACGAGTCAAGGTTTTTCTTCATGGTGGCGTCGGTGACTGCCCAGCAGTTGAGGTTGACTGACACATCGGGCAAAAAGAATTGATGAAAAAGCCATCCTTGTCATTGTCATATGGAAATAGTTCCGGCATGAAAGAGAAAGCGTTTCAAGAAACTAAGAGAAATGATCAGTGTCGCGTAATCTTGCATGGGATTATGAAAGAAATTGAAAAATGAAGAAATTTGATTAAGAGAAATAGTTTAGGTAGTCTTTATGTACTCAATTTTCATATCATAGTTATGAACATGGCTTTGGTTGCTCTTCTTGCCGTCTCAATTCTAGTAGTTGGGATGACATCTAATCCAATTTATGCAGAACCTATTTTAGAAAAATACTATACTCAGCCATTTTGGATTTATGAAATTGAAATTGAATACGCTGGGGATAAACAATTTTACATTTTTTGGGATGGCAAGCGTGTAAATTCTATTTTTCCAGATGAAAGATTAGGCACATTAGCAATTGAAGTATATGCAACTTCTAATGAGACAATATTACAAATTTATGATGTGGAAGATGTCAACAATCTAAGTGCAGATGTTAGAATTTTAGATCTTGCCGAGATAGGACCACTGTCCACTAAGGAAATTAGACAGATAAAATCTCAGAGCATTGAAGATCCCAAAGATAAGAGAATCTTAGAATTAGAAGCTAGAGTCCAAATATTAGAAAATGAAAAATTCAATTTAGAAAAAGAAGTTATGCGATTAAATGGAATTGTTAACACATTACAAGATGAACTTAAAAAAATGACTGCTGAATTCTTGATTACAATTCAAAATCAATTTGATTGGTTCCAGAGTAAAATTGGAAATTAACTAAAGCAGAGTTTTCTTTATTATACCATGTACTTTAATTTGTATGCATTCTTCACAAACAGATGATTATGGTAAAAGTATTGATTGTTTTTGTAATGAATGTCACATCCTAATGATGAATGAATATGAAAGATATGTAAAAACTTGTAATGCTGCGTCTTTGCCAGGACGGTATTGAAATAAGTAAGTGTCTAAAATTTCACAATCCCATCTAAGATTATGAAGATGATGACTGCCAATAAAACAATTTTACAAAATGAAACTAGGAAAAGCTGTCAAAGTTTCCTGCTTGCCATCTTGGCTAGGTTTCTGTAAGTGATGATGTGATAGCAGATTATGTTTTTGAGTTTCTCCTCCACTGACATCTCGTCCTCGATGCACAAGGTAAGAAAGTCCAGGCAATCTTTATCCTTGATGTCCAGGTTTATCTTTCTCAATGCAGCACCTGAACCCTGATGATGCAATCATCTGAGGAGATGAATCTTGCATGATTGATGAGGAACCTCATGATCTGCCTACACACAGACTTTCTATCGTTCTCCCAAAAGTGATAGAACACTAGAGGGTAATTCCAAAAGAAAAGCATTGCCATCTGGTAAGGCTTAACATATTCTTTTGATTGAGCAATAACCCACACTTTTAGGCTCAATTTGGTATCTCTATGATCTCATGATTTGCAATGCACTTGGATACGATACTAAGGCCTTTACACGTCCATGTTTCTTTACCGTTGGATTTTTCTATTCAAACATAGGAAATATGCGGGCATTATTGCACCTTGAACACTAGATAGTTTCTTCACTCAATATTCTATTATCTTGTAATTGTTTTCATTTCTTAGAGATTGCCGTCCCTTATTTTTTCATCATAGACAATACATTTCAATCTTAAATCCAGATAACGTGTGTCAGTTTCAACATTTTCTGGTAATTCAAGATAATAATCTCCAAGGAATTTTGTCTTTCTTTCTGATTGCTCTGTCATTTCTTATTTCTACTGTTAATTATTTTCTTAATTAAAATCACAATTCCAATAATGCCGATACCGGCACCCAGTAGCAGATGGATTGGTTCATAGGCCAATTGAAATTCTTCTGTAAAAAAAAGAGTGAATATATTACTAAATGTCATTTCCAAACCCATTTGTCTGAAGAGTATCCCTGCTTGCGAAAATATACGATGGCTTTTCTTAATACGTCCAGTGAACTATCCAATTCATTTGTCATTTGATCAAAAACCCACCCTATCTTTCCAGAGTTAAATTGTTTACAATCACATATCTTACAATCTTTTCTATTAGCAGTACTTTTCTTTTGGAGTAGAGGTTCAAAATATATCAACAATTCAGACATTTTCGGTAGTGATGAATAAGAGGAGTCCACTATGTGTTCACTTTCAAAATGTCCATACTTGCATTTGTTGCCAAATGACTTGGGTTTCATTTAACTTTCATGATCCTTTTGTTCTTTGTTAAATGGCATAAAAAAGAATGAGTAATTTTTGAAACATAAGCCCTTAATCTAATTGAAGTAGTACCTGTTTTACAATGATGACTTCATCACTGCTGTCATAGGCAATAATATAGAAAATCGCAAGGCCATTTTCCAAAGAAGTAACATTTTGCAAGACCATCTCATCATCCACGGTATACTCTGAAAAATTAGGAATGCAGCTTACGCACCCTACCTCATATTCAGATACGGCATCATCATGGTTCCACGTTAATTGAACGGATACACCAGAATTTTCAGATTCAAGCATGATTGCAGTGACATCATCCAGCGGCTGTGCATATACAGCATCCAATGAAGTGATGAGAAAAATACTTGCAATTACAAATAATAGAAATTTAGAATCTACTGTCAATCTTTATCCACTATGAATCACTTTGGTTTTATCTTTTAAACATGTCGCAGCATTCATACCATAAGTATACCTAACGATAGAAGGCAGTCGCAGCCAAAGCAGCCGTCATGCAGTGGCCTGATGCAGCTGTGGCAGAAAGTTTTCAGTGGAACCTGCGTCAGATGCCCATGGCAGATCTCTGAAGATAATGCCGTTATGTCTCAGACAAGATTCACCGTGGCATCGTCATAAATTGGAATCTTGTTAATCAGTGAAAAGATGATGTCAAACTTTTGCTCGGGGATCAGTTGTTGTATAAATTCGGACATCATTCGTCATCCTCCTCTCCATACTTTGCAGTGCTGCCGGTGACATCTGCAAGAACGTTTGATCCATATTTTTTTGATATGTGTGTTGACAAAAAAGATCAAAATTTCTCAGAACTATCTCTGCTACATGTCGTGTATTCTCTGATTTGGATTTACGATAAATCCTGCCAAAGAAATCCTCCTTTGTTATTTTGTTATCAATGTACGAGATGTTATGAAAAATATGCCAAGAAGTAATTAATAAAGGAAAAAAATTAGTGTGTATTCAACATGATTCAAGCTGAAATTAGCATATATCCGATGGCCACCAGAACCACAAGTGCCAGTTTTTACATTGCAAAGGCCATAGAATCAATTCAGGATATTGAGAACTTGAGATATGAAATCAATCCAATGGGAACAATTTTGGAATCAGACGATATCGATGTGATAAATTCAGCATCAAAGAAAATGATGGAGACAGTTCATAATCTTGGAATTGCCAGAGTTGAAGTCGTAATTAAAATAGATTCAAGAAGGGATAAACATGTCAAAATGGAAGAAAAATTAGATTCCATTAAAAAACAAATGGAAAAATAATGTCAGGTTATTCAATTTGTAGAATTCACAAAATCTACAATAGACATTATTTTGCCCATTTCTACTAATTGCCCATAGCTTTTCTTGTTTGAAGGCTTCAACTTTGGATTATCAATGCTGACAAACAAAATATGCTTGCCACCTAAGGGAATGGTGATTCGCTTTATTTTTTCATATGCTGCAATTACGTAGATTCCTTTTCCCACCAATCCTTCAATTTTAGAGCGTTCATTCCAAGCATTTACTGCTCTTTGAAGTGTTTTTTTTGTATCGCCTAATGGAACCAAATTTTTGACATTATTACGTTTAGTATTCCATAAAATTTCTCCATTTTGATCACAGATTGCTGCAAATCGTATATCAGCATTAAAATCCATCAGCATATTAAGTAATTTTTCATATTTTTCCATACAAAATTAACAGCGCCATCATCTAAAAACTTGTTGGATATATTAAAAATATCAAAACTAGAATTTCTTCAAGATTTCAAAATGAGTATTCCTCTGAGCTGGAATACGGCCAATTTCTTTAACCATTGTTGCCAATTCCTCAACTGAAGAAGAAGTTGCTTTTCCAGCAGCACGATAAATTTCCTCAGAAAATGCAGTGCCAACTAAGTCACTACCACCGTTTGATAATGCAACTTGTGCAAGTTTCTTCCCATATGCAACCCAATAAACAGAGATGTTGTTTAGAACATTTGCAAGCATTAACCTTGATAGTGCAATAATTCTCAAATCATATACAGATGAACATTCATTATTAACCAAGTGTTCTTGCTCAAGTTCGGTATTATCTAAACTGAATTTCAAGGGAATTAAAGTCATGAACCCTTTTGTCTTCTTTTGTAACTCACGAACCTTAATGAGATGATCAACAATGTGTTCTGGTTTTTCTATATGACCATAAAGCATCGTGACATTACTTTTAATGTCCATGTTGTGAGCCTCCTCAATCACATCAAGCCATTGTTGTCCAGTACATTTTCCTCTAACAATTTTTTCCCTAATCCCAGGATGGAATAGCTCAGCACCCCCACCAGGCATTGAATCAAGCCCGGCATCTTTAAGACGAGATAAGATTTCTTTAGTCGAATTTTTTGTTAATTTTGATAAATAGTATATTTCAGCTGCAGTCAATGCTTTGATGTTAAGCTGAGGATGACTCTTTTTGATTGCCCTCATCATATCCTCATAATATTCCAATGGAAGTTTTGGATGAAAACCTCCAACAATGTGAACTTCAGTTGCACCCATTTGTTTTGCAATGCCAACTCTTTGTTCGATTTCTTGTGGGGTTAGCGTATATGCATCATCTGCGCCTTCTTTACGATAAAATGCACACATTTGACAACTAGCAGCACAAACATTAGTGTAATTCATGTAATAAGACGCAGCAAAAGTAACAGTGTCACCAACTAGTTTTTTTCGGGAATTATCTGCAACAGCTGCAAGTAAATGTAAATTATCGTAATTCATTAATTCAAGACCATCTTTGTAAGAGAGTTCCTCTCCTGCAATTGCACGATCTAAGGCTTGAGAATCTTTAACCAGGTCTGCTAGCATACTATTTTGCTTTCATATCAGGATATATTCCTTATAGTCTCAAGAAATAAGTAGTCAGTCGTGTTAGCAGCACCGTGGTACTTCCTCTAGTAGACGAACATAAACCAAAATGCTACCTATGCCATGATGGTTTTGAAAATATAGAGGAATTAAGAGAGCATCAAAAATCAGCACATAGTGACTTTTTTGAAGACAATGAAAAACAGATTAAACGAGAGCCAGCACCTGGAGATGTTACTGTCTTTTAGATTTTTTTGTTTTAATTGATTTTAATAGTTCTTGAGCAGTATCTTTGGAAATATTTGCCAGATCATTGTGTTTGTCAACAGATAGTGCTTTTTTGAAATATTTAATCGCATCCTGTAATTTACCCATCTCTCCCAATGAGAGTCCTTTATACGCAAGAGCCATAGCACATTTTTTGTCAACTTTTAAAGCAATATCATAACACTCTATTGCTTCAAGATATTTTTGGTCTGAATGCAACGCAGCACCCTTGTTCAATAACGCATCAAGATGTTCAGGAGCAATATCGAGGACTTTGTCATAGGAACGAATGGCAAGTTTCAATTTACCCATGTTTTGTAATGTTGCACCCTTGTCAACGAGTACACTAGTGTTATCAGGTTCTTCTCGGAGGGCTAAATCATAAAGTTTCAATGCATCAGAATAATTTCCATCCTCCACACACTCCAAAGCTTGTATCAATATCTTTTCTATTTTAGAACTCATTGTCTTTGATAACATTTTGTCAATAATAAACTGATTTTTTATTTCAGATACTATCAATTGTGGACATAGTTGTTGACGAGTCACTGTACAATAGAAGGAAAATTCATAATTAAATCAGCGATCATTACACTATAACCAATTAAGAAAAGGAGACATTTTGTTTAAGTTAAGATGCATGTTTATCCCTAGGTTCAATTTCCAATGATTTGTTAAAACATTCCATGGATTCCTCGTATCTGCCCAGGCTACGAAGTGCAACTCCTTTACAATTCCAAAGATCAGGATCATCTTGATTCAAAAGAAGTGCTTGTTCAAAGAATCCAAGGGCATCATCAAATTCTCCATCATCCATTCGTGATTGGCCTTGCTTTACAAGATCACTTATTTGATCCATAGATGATTAGATACGGCATTTGTATTAAATGTGAAAATTTAAAATCAAAAATAATTAGATTAAATTAAACAATTGTACAAGAATTAACTGAAAATTTAAATGAATTCTTAACTATAGTTTAGTATGAATCTAGATGAAACAGATGAAAGGATTCTCAAAAACTTATTGGTGGATGCAAGGCAATCTGCAAGGCAGCTTTCCCTAAAACTAGGAATGTCAACTGTAACAGTATTATCTAGAATCAAAAAACTAGAAAAAGAAAAAATAATTCAAGGATATACTGCAATTATTAATCATGAAAAGATTGGGTACTCACTTACTGCAATTATTGAAATTATAGCTAAAAATGACAAGATAATGGATATTGAAGATGAAATATCAAAGTTTGAAAATGTCTGTGGAGTATATGACATTACAGGTTCAACAGACACCATAATCATAGCAAAATTCAAGGAAAGAAACGAATTGAGTAAGTTTGTAAAGAGTCTAGCAGTCATTCCAAATGTGGAAAACACGATAACTCATGTGGTTCTAAATACTACAAAAGAAGATTTTAGATTATCATAGGTAAGAAAAAATGAACAAGTTTTGGATTGTTGTAATTTCTATAATTATTTTTGGAGGAGTACAATCGGCAAATGCACAAAATAACAACTTAGACATGGAGCTTGAGGTAACAGATGAGGAAAAAATCATACTCTTTTCAGGTTTTGCAATTGCAGTAATTGCAATATTTTTATTTCTAGCAAGAGACATCATACTTCGAAGAAAGACATCATATGATAAAGAAGATTTAGAATCAAAAAAAGACAAAACGTTTGAAAAATATCATTCGGATTGGGGAGATGATTATGAAGAACTAGGTCAAAGGAGAAACACAAAAGAAGATAAAGAATTCCGTGATGCCGCAAACAATGATGAACTACCCAACTACTATGACATCATAGGAGTATCAAAAAATGCAACGCCAGATGAAATTAAAAAGAAATTCAGAGAGCTTGCAATGAAGACACATCCAGATAAAACAAAAGAAGACTCCGAGAAGGAAATGGCAGAACTGAACAAAGCATACGAAATACTTTCGGATAAAGAACGTAGAGAAAAATATGACAGATATCTTAAAGTTAACTAGACAGATTCAAGTTTTACAATAATCATACTAAGTTCAATTGAATCAGGGGTCTGAACACTGTTTGTAAGATTGGTAAAGATTTCCAGATTAACAGGTTTTCCATCAGATTCAATTTGAGTAGTAATTCTGAGTTCACCAAATTCAGTATTAGGTCCAAGCATTTTACTTGTTAATAATGGAACAACAGATAGATCTTTAATCAATCCATTCATTTTATAGGCAAATTTATCTGAAAAATATACCCCACCACGAGTAGTAGGTTCATTGACAGGTATGGGTGAAATTGTAATTTGTG
>Ga0224513_10000586_pt1 | contig 14037 bp, 12 predicted proteins | sample SF_May12_sed_USG_5_FD_169109 | JGI IMG/M metagenome (GOLD analysis project Ga0224513, IMG submission 169109) | Sediment microbial communities from San Francisco Bay, California, United States - SF_May12_sed_USGS_21 | ecosystem: Environmental > Aquatic > Marine > Sediment | place: USA... | reverse complement strand
CAAGCAGAACGAGGACGTCCGCTTCGGACAGTACCTGTGCAAAGTCGTCCATGAGATCGCGCGTGCGGGTATACCGGTGCGGCTGGAAGACGAGCACGACACGCCGGTCGGGCCAGCCGGTTTTTGCCGCTGCGAGAGTCGCCGCGACCTCCGTCGGATGGTGGCCGTAGTCATCAATGAGCATGACTTTGCCAGCCGCGGTCGTGATCTCGCCGAGGCTCTGGAAACGACGGTCGATACCCTCGAAATTCTCGAGCGCCCGCACTACCGCTTCGTCGGCAATCTGCAGCTCCTCGGCCACCGCGATTGCCGCGAGCGCGTTGCGGACGTTATGCAGGCCGGGAAGCCGCAGCGTAATTTGAAGCGCCGGCCTTCCGCCGCCCCGGATAACGTCGAAGCGTGTCGTGCCGGCATCGAACTCGATGTTCTCGGCACGCAGGTCAGCTTCCTCGTCGAGACCGTAGGTGAACACCGCGCGCCCGATGCTGCCCATGATCTTCTGAATACCGGGGTCGTCGCTGCACACGACGGCGAGCCCGTAGAACGGCAGGTTGTGCAGAAATTCGACGAATCCCGAACGCAACTTGCCGATATCGCCGTCGTACGTCGACATGTGGTCGGCGTCGATATTGGTGACGACCGCAAGCATCGGCTTCAGGTGCACGAACGACGCATCGCTCTCGTCGGCCTCGGCAACGAGGTATTCGCCCTGCCCCAGCCGCGCATTCGCGTCGGCGCTCTTGAGTCGCCCGCCGATGACGAAGGTTGGGTCGAGCCCGCCTTCGGCGAGCACGCTGGCGACCAGGCTCGTGGTCGTTGTCTTGCCATGCGTGCCGGCCACGGCGATCGAATAGCGAAACCGCATAAGCTCGGCGAGCATCTCGGCTCGCGGTACCACGGGCATCAGTTGCTCGCGTGCGGCGGCAACTTCAGGATTGGTTTCATCGACCGCGCTGGAGACGACAACGGCATCAGCATCGCGAATGTTTTCTTCAGCGTGGCCGATGAATACGTTAGCGCCCTGCTTCTCGAGGCGCCTGGTCTGGTTGTTCGGTTTCAGATCCGAGCCCTGCACGTCGTAGCCGAGGCTCAGCATCACTTCGGCGATACCCGACATTCCGGACCCGCCGATACCGACGAAGTGGACGCGGTGGATACGACGCATTCGATTGATCATGCCGGGTCTCCCGCGAGCTGCAGGCACAGTTCGGTAATGCGCTGCAGCGCCTGTGGCCGCGCCAGCTGACGCGCCCGTTGTGCGCGGTCGAGCAGATCCGTGCGCGACGTCAACCAGCGCGTCAATTCGTCCGCGAGCGACACGTCGCTCAGGTCCGCTTCCTGGATGATGGCGGCGGCACGGGCATCCACCATCGGCTGCGCATTGGCGGTCTGGTGGTCGTCGACGGCAGACGGGTAAGGAACGAATATGGCCGGTACACCGACAGCACAGAGTTCTGCCACGGTCAGCGCGCCGGCGCGGCAGACCACAAGGTCAGCCCAGGCGTAAGCGGATGCCATGTCGTCGATGAACGGCACGAGCTCGGCATCGAGCCCCGCTTCCGCATAGGCTTCGCGCGCCCTGTCAATGGTGGCCGAACCGCACTGATGCCGCACGACAGGCCGCGACTCTTCGGGCAACTTCGCGAGCGCTGCCGGCACCGTCCGGTTGAGTGCCAGTGCTCCCTGGCTGCCGCCGAGTACGAGCAGCCGCAGCGGGCCGTCCCGGCCGCCGTAGCGCTGTTCGGGCACGGGTACGGCGGCGATGTCCTCGCGGACCGGGTTCCCCACGGTTTCCGCGCGAACGCTGGAATTAAAACTGCCCGGGAAGGCTTGCAGCACAACCCGGGCAAGACGCGCCAGAAGACGATTGGTCAGTCCCGCAGCGGCGTTCTGCTCGTGAATCACGAGCGGACGGCGGGTCAGCCAGGCGGCAACGCCGCCCGGCCCGCTGACGAAGCCGCCCATGCCGAGTACCGCAGCCGGGCGGCGTCGAACGATGACGGCCAGGGACTGAATGAGGGCCCAGAGCAGCTGGACGGGCGCAACGACCAGCGCAAGCAGACCCTTGCGGCGCAGGCCGCGTACGCTGACCCACTCCATGTTGATGCCGGCGGCGGGCACGACGCGGGATTCGAGACCGCGATGCGTGCCCAGCCAGACGACATCGCGTGAATGCTGTTGCAGCGCGCGCGCAACCGCGAGCGCCGGATAGACATGCCCGCCCGTGCCGCCCGCCATGACAAGAATCGGCCGGCCCGTCACTTGCGCTTCTTCCTGGCGACGGCCGACTTGCCCTTCCGCCTGCGATTGGGCTGCGAAGCATCGACGACAAGCTCGTGATGAATGCGCAACAACATGCCGAGCGCCATCATGGTGACAATCAGGCTCGAGCGGCCGTAGCTGATCAGAGGCAGCGTTAGTCCCTTCGTCGGCAGGATGCCCATGTTGACACCGAGATTGATGAAGGCCTGCAGCCCCAGCCAGGTGCCGATGCCGATCGCCATGTAGGCTTCAAAACTGCGATCCGACTCGATGGCGCGAATGCCGAGCCGGAAAATACGCCAGAGAAGCACCGCAAACAGGCCAATCAGGATGCAGGACCCGGCCAGGCCGAATTCTTCCGCGTAGACCGCAAAGACGAAGTCTGTATGTGCTTCCGGCAGGTAGAACAGTTTCTGCACGCCATTGCCCAGCCCGACGCCGAACCACTCCCCACGGCCGATCGCTATCAGCGACTGGGTAAGCTGGAAACCGGAGTTGTAAGGGTCGGACCACGGATCGAGAAAGCCCGTCAGCCGCTGCATGCGATACGGCGACGTGACCGCCAGGAACGCCATCGCCACGGTGCCCGCGGCGAAGAAGATCAGGAAATCGCGGATCCGCGCGCCCGCAACGAACAGCATGGTCAGCGCAGTCGCCAGGAGCACGATGGCCGCACCGAAATCAGGCTCCGCCAGGAGCGCCGCGCAGGCGATGCTCATCACGATCATCGGCTTCAGGAAGCCACCGAACCGTTCGCGCAAATCCTTGTTGCGGCGCACGAGATAGCCCGCCAGGTAGATAATGAAACACAGGCGTGCCGGTTCGGATACCTGCAGGTTAACCATGCCGAAACGGATCCAGCGGCGAGCCCCGTTCACCTCGTGGCCGATGCCGGGCAGCAGCACGACAAAAAGTAACGCGAGGCCTACGAGCAAGACCAGCGGGCCGATGCTGCGCCACACCTGCATGGGGATATACAGGCACGCGATACCGGCCGCTGCGCCGATGGCCGCGGCCAGCAGCTGTCGCTCGACGTAGTAAAAGGCCTCACCGGTGAGGTTGTCGGACACCGAGATGGATGCCGAGGCGAGCACTACGAGTCCGCCCAGTAACAGCGTCAAAATGAGGCCGAGCAGCAACGGGTCCAGCTGCAGCGGGGTGCGCAACCGCGCCGGGAATGGCCAAGTCGCGGTCTTTGCCGTCATGGCCTCAGCGCCTCCACCGCCTTGCAGAATGCGTCACCGCGTGCTGCATAATTGTCGAATTGATCGAAACTCGCGCATGCCGGCGCGAGCAAAACGGTATCGTCCGATTCCGCGAATGCCGACGCCTGCTGGACCGCATCCTCCATGTCGCGTGCGAAATAGGTCGGCATTATCGTGTCGAGAGCCGCCTCGATGTGCTCTGCGTCCCGGCCGATCAGGACCGCTGCGCGGAGTTTGTTCTCGAGCGGCTCCGCGAGGGCGCTGAAATCTCCACCTTTGCCCTCGCCGCCCGCGACCAGCACGAGCATGCCGTCGACCGAACGGATCGAGGCGATGGCCGCTGCCACGTTGGTGGCTTTCGAGTCGTTGACGTAGTTGACCGCAGATACGCGGCGCACGTACTGCATGCGATGAGGCAGCCCGGGGAACTCGCACAGCACCTGCAGCATCGCCTGCAGGTCGAGCCCGAGGAGCTCGCCCGCGGCGAGTGCCGCCAGCGCATTCGCCTGGTTGTGCAGCCCGAACAACCTTAGTTCGGTGACACCGAGCAGCACGCTATCTCCACGCGCCAGGAAAACCTCGTCGTCTTCGCGCCGTATACCGTAGTGCCCGTCTTCGGGTGCGTCGAGGCCGAAGCTGATCACGCTGTCGATATTCCTGGTCCGCTCTGCAGCCTCGCCGTCTTCGCGATTTATCACCGCCGACTCGGCTTCACGGAATATGCGGTACTTGGATTCCCGGTATTCCTCTTCGCTTGCGTGCCAGTCGAGATGATCGGGCGTAACGTTGAGCAAGACGGCGACCTTTGCCGGCAGCGTCTGCGTGCGCTGGAGTTGGAAGCTCGACAGCTCCAGCACGTAGAAGTCCGGCTCTTCTTCTGCGAGCAGCTCGAGGGCGGGCTCGCCAAGGTTGCCCCCGGCCAACGCGCTGTGCCCAGCCGCGCGGCACATGTGATAAAGCAGCGTCGTCACGGTGCTCTTGCCATTCGAGCCGGTCACGCCGACAAACGGCGCCTTCGCTTCACGGGCGAACAGCTCGACGTCCGAGATAACTTCGAGTCCTGCGTCGCGTGCCGCCGCGACGATTTCATCGTTGTCCGCGATACCCGGCGAGACGATCACGCGACCGACGTTTGCGGGCAATGCGGCCGCGCCGAGTTCGCGGTCCGCACCGGGCCAAAGCTCATCAAGCTCGGCGAGGCCCGGTGGCTCCTCTCGGCTGTCGAGGAACACCGCGTCGCGGCCCGCGCGTTTCAGGTAGCGCGCGACGGACAGCCCGGTAGCTCCCAGCCCCAGCACGAGGTCCTTGTCCCTGCTCTTCGCCCGGGACCCGGCCTTCTTTCCGGATTTCTTTTTCTTCGCCGCACTCATCGGATCTTCAGACTCGCGAAACCGATCAACACGAGGATGACGGTAATAATCCAGAAACGGACGATGACCTTCGGCTCGGCCCAGCCCTTGAGCTCGAAGTGATGATGTATCGGCGCCATGCGGAATACTCGGCGCCCCGTCAGCTTGAACGAAGCGACCTGGATGATGACCGACAGCGTCTCCATTACGAACACGCCGCCCATGATCGCGAGTACGATCTCCTGCCGCACGATGACAGCGACGACGCCGAGGGCCGCGCCGAGCGCCAGCGCACCGATGTCGCCCATGAAGACCTGGGCCGGGTAGGTGTTGAACCAGAGAAATCCGAGTCCCGCCCCGGCCAGCGCGGCACAGAAAACCAGGACCTCGCCGGTGCCCGCTACATAGGGAATCCCCAGGTAGCCGGAGAAATTGACATTGCCGGTAACATAGGCGAACACGCCGAGGGCGCCGCCCACGAGCACGGTCGGCATGATCGCGAGGCCATCGAGCCCGTCGGTGAGGTTGACGGCGTTCGAGAAGCCAACAATAAAAAAGTACGTCACGACGACCTGAAAGATGCCGAGCGGTATCGAGAGGTCTTTGAAATACGGGATCAGCAATGAGGTGGATACCTCATCGGTCGCCGCAACGTACAAAGCAATGGCAGCGGTGATAGCCGCTGCAGACTGCCAGAAGAGCTTTTGTTTGGCCGAGATGCCGGCCGGGTTCTGCAATACGAGTTTCTTGTAGTCATCGACGTAGCCGATAACGCCGAACGACAACATCACGAACAGGACAACCCAGACAAAGTGGTTTTCGAGGTCAGCCCATAGCACCGTGCTCACGGCGATCGCGGTAAGAATCAGCGCACCGCCCATCGTCGGCGTGCCGGCCTTGGGCAGGTGGGTCACCGGGCCCTCTTCGCGCACCGGCTGACCTACCTGGTTCACGCTGAGTTTCGCAATCATGCGCGGGCCGATGACGAACGAGAGGACGAGCGCCGTCAGGGCACCGAGGATTGCGCGCATCGTCAGGTAGTTGAAGACGTTGAAGCCGGATTCGAACTGCGCCAGGTAATTCGTCAGGTAAAGCAGCACGATCAGGCCTCCTTGCTCACGGCCTGCGGATCGAGCAGCGCTTCGACGACACGCTCCATCTGCATGAAGCGGGAACCCTTGACGAGGACGTTGCTATCGGCGTGCAGTTCGGACCTTACCCTGGCGGTCAGCCCGTCGATATCGGCATGCCAGCTCGCGCCGTCGCCGAAGCCCTCCACGGTACTGCGAGACAGGGCGCCGGTGGCCAGCAGGCGCGAAATTCCGGCTTCCCGAACCTGCGCCCCGGTTTCCGCATGCAGCCTTGCCGCGTCGTCTCCCAGCTCGCCCATGTCGCCGAGCACGAGAAGGTTGTCGCCCGGCAACGATGCCAGGAATTCCGCGGCGGCAGCAACGCTCACGGGATTGGCGTTATAGCTATCGTCATAGATCGTCGCGCCGCCGATCCCCGTAAGGCGCCGCAGTCGGCCCTCGACGGGCGCCACCGATTCCAGCGCCGACTTGATATCTGCAATGTCGATTCCGACTGCGACCGCAATCGCAGCGGCAGCGCACGCATTCCTGACGTTGTGTCGCCCGGAAAGTGGCAGGCTGATGTCGATCTCGCCGACGGGCAGGTGCAGATCGAAGGATGAGCGGCCGGCGACGGCGTCGATGTTGCAGGCGTGGACATCGGCATCGGCGTCGATCCCGAACGTAATCAACTGGGTATCCTCCACCAGCGTCGACCAGTACTCGAAATAGCGATCGTCGGCATTGAGGATGGCGACCTTCGGGCGGATTTCCCCGCGCAGGATCTCGCCTTTGGCGCGAGCGACGCCGTCGAGCGAGCCGAAGCCTTCGAGATGCGCAGCCGCGGCGTTGGTAATGACGACGATGTCCGGCTTCGCCAGCGCCGTCAGGTAGGCTATTTCGCCCGCATGATTCGCGCCCATCTCCAGTACTGCGAAGCGATGTTGTTCCTCGATGCGGGTCAACATCAGCGGCATGCCGATGTCGTTGTTCAGGTTTCCGTGCGTGGCCAGTGTCGGCGCGGCACTGGCAAGGCACGCCGCCGTGAGTTCCTTCAGCGTTGTCTTGCCGTTACTGCCCGTCACTCCCACCACGACTGGCGACAGCTGCTGCCGCCAGGCGGCACCGAGCTGTCCGAGTGCGCGTCTGGAGTCTTCGACCGAGATCTGCGAGATGTCCTCGTCGACGAGGGTCGGCACGACGGCACCTGCCGCACCCTTGGCGCGAGCCTGATCGACGTAGTCGCAACCGTCGAAATTCGGCCCCTGCAATGCAACGAAGAGCTCACCCTTCTTCAACGAGCGGGTATCGGTGCTCACACCATTGAACGGGTGGTCCGCACCCTGCAGTTTGCCGTGCATGTAGTCGGCAGCGGCGGCCAGCGTTGACATCACTCGCCTCCCTCCCCGCGACCCGAGCGCGCCTGCAGGTTGGCGGCTGCGGCCCCGTAATCCGAGAAGTCGCGACGCTCGCCACCAATATACTGGTAGTTCTCATGACCCTTGCCCGCCAGCAGCACGACATCGTCCGTTGCCGCGTTGCCGATCGCCCAGGCGATAGCGGCGCCCCTGTCCTCGATAACGGTGGCAGCGTCCGCTGCTTCCAATCCTCCGAGGATCGCCTCGATGATCTTCACAGGGTCTTCGTTGCGCGGGTTGTCGGTCGTAACGACGACCCGGTCGGCGTGCTCCTCGACGGCGCGGCCCATCAGCGGTCGTTTGCCCGCGTCACGATCGCCGCCGCAGCCAAACACACACCAGAGCGCGCCGTCACAGTGCGGCCGCAACGTGCGCAGTGCCGATTCGACCGCGGCCGGCGTGTGCGCATAGTCCACGAATACGTCCGGGCCCGTACCGACGTCAACACGCTGCAGACGTCCGGGCGGCGCTTGTGCAGCAGAGAGAGCGGCGCTCGCAGCCTCCAGGGCCACATCCTCGCTGAGCAGGAACGCAAGTACGAGCGCCGCATTGGCGACGTTGAATTCGCCGTGCAGCGGCAACCGAAAGCTGCTTTCCCCCCATGAACCCGCGACCGACACATCGAAACCGTTTCCCGTCGCCGCGGCGGAACGAACGACAAGATGCGGCAAGCTCTTGTCGACGCGAGCCTGATCCATCGACACGGCGACCACGTCCGGCCCGCATCGCGTTGCGAGAATGCTGCCGAACTCCGAATCGACATTGATGATTCGCCGCGAAGGCTCCGCCTCCAGGAACAGTGACGCCTTGGCCTCGCCGTAAGCCTCCATGTCGCCGTGGTAGTCGAGATGGTCGCGCGTAAGGTTCGTGAACACCGCAGTATCGATCTCGACCCCGTCTGCCCGGTTTTGCGTCAAGGCGTGCGACGAGACCTCGACGGCCGCGTAAGCTGCGCCGGCATCACGAAATACGGCGAGGCGCCTGTGGAACTCGACAACATCGGGCGTAGTCATTCCTTCACCACCGCTCAGTTCGTCGACGCCGTAACCGAGCGTGCCGGCGTAACCACAGGTCTTCCCGAGCCGTTGCAGGCACTGCGCCAGCAGCCATGCAACGGTGGTCTTACCGTTCGTGCCCGTGATGCCGAGTACCTTTACCGAGCGCGACGGATGGTCGTAAAAGCGATTCGCGATCTCGCCGAGCCGGCTGCGCAGCGCGTCGACCGGGATGAGCGGCGCGTCGATTTCGGGGATCGAGCCGGCCGTCGATGCGTCATAGGCGACGGCCGCGGCACCGGCGTCAATCGCCTGGGCCGCGTACTCCAGGCCGTGGCTGCGTTCGCCGCGGCAGGCAAGAAACAGGAATCCTTCGCCGACGTCCCGCGTATCGCTCGCGATGCCGCTGATCGCGATCTCGGGCGCCTCTGCAAGACCTTGTAACAAGGTCGCGACAGTGATCGAGGAATTCAGACGATGTGCCGGCATGTTCATTGACTCATCGCCTGCATTACGCTGCCGGGGTCGCGCGCCGGCAGCGCATCAGGCGGCACGGCCAGCAGGCGCAGCGACTCTGTCATGATGTCGGCAAAGACCGGCGCCGCAACGTCGCTGCCGTAATAAAGTTCACCGCTCGGCTCGTCGATGACGACGACAGCCGCCAGCCGCGGATCGCTGGCCGGCGCCAGGCCCGCAAAGATCGAAATGTACTTGTCTTCAGAATAGCCGCCGGCCGCGAACTTCCAGGCCGTGCCGGTCTTGCCGGCTATCGTGTATCCGGCAACAGCCGCCTTCGTGCCGGTGCCCCCGGGACGCACGACCTCTTCCAGCATGCGGCGCACTGCTGCAGCCGTGTCCGGCGCAACGACCTGCTCACCCTCGACGGGCGCTTCCAGCGCAACCAGCGATACGGGGTACAGGTGCCCGCCGTTACCCAGGGCCGAATACGCCTGGGCCAGCTGCAGCGCAGTGACCGAAATACCGTAGCCGTAGGCGAGCGTCGCCTGGCTGATCGGCTTCCAGTTACTGAAATGGGTCAGCAGGCCTGCCGACTCGCCGGGAAACGCGCTCGACGTAAGCGAACCCAGGCCGAACCGCGTCATCGTCTGCCACAGCTGGTCCGGTTGCAGGGACATCGCAAGCTTGGTCACGCCGACGTTGGACGAGCGCGCGAGTATCGTCGTGAGGTTTACCCGCCCGAGATTACGGCGGTCCTCGATGGTCTTGGCGCCGACCGTAACGTAGCCCGGCGCGGTGTCTATGATGCTGCTCGGCCGGAACTCACCGCTCTCGAGTGCGGCTGCAATGACGAGCGGTTTGATGCTCGAGCCGGGCTCGAAGATGTCGGTAACCGCGCGATTGCGGTATCGCTCCGCAGAAAACTGTGAGCGATCGTTCGGGTTGTAGGTAGGCTGATTCACGACCGCGAGCACTTCTCCTGTCCTGACGTCGAGCACGACGATGGAACCGGATTCCGCGTTGTAAGACTGGATCGCGGCTTTCAGTGTCCGGTAGGCGAGATACTGGATGCGCAGGTCGATGCTGGTCGTGAGACTCTTGCCGTGACGCGCGGGCCGGATGCTCTCCACATTCTCGACGGAACGGCCCAGGCGATCCTTGAGCACGCGTTTTGCGCCCGACTCTCCCGCCAGCCAGTGATTGAACGCGAGCTCCAGGCCTTCCTGGCCTTCGTCGTCGATATCGGTAAACCCGACCAGGTGTCCCGTCACCTCGCCGGCCGGGTAGTAACGCCGGTATTCGCGCTGCACGTTGACGCCGGGCAGCTTGAGCGCAAGGACCTGCTGCGCTTGTTCCGGACTCAGGTGCCGCTTCAGATACAGGAACTCCTTGTCCATGCTGCGCGTGATGCGACGTATGAGCAGCTGCGGATCGATACCCAGCGTGCGCGCCAGTTGCGGCACTTCGTCAACGGCGGGCGCCAGTTCCTTCGGGTTTGCCCAGATGCTGTCGACGGGCGTGCTTATTGCGAGCGGCTCACCATTGCGGTCGGTGATCGTGCCGCGGTGCGCGGAAATCCGTTCCCGGCGCAGGTGGCGCGTATCGGCCTGCTGGTTCAGGAACTCCTTGTTCAGCACCTGCAGGTGCACCGCGCGCGCCGCCAGGGCGGCCGCGATCAGCGAGAAGAACACCAATACCAGCGTCACCCTGCCGACAAATCGTTTCGCCGTCCGGGTTTTCGTTTCGGCTCCGCGCGTCATGGGCGTTCGATGACAAAGATTTCGGTTGATTTGGGCCGCACCAGCGACAACTTGTCGAGTGCGACCTGCTCGATACGGGCATGGGTGGCCCAGGTGCTTTGCTCGATCTGCAGCTGACCCCACTCGATATTCAGCTCGTCGCGTTCATGGGTCAGCGTCTCGAGTTCGACGAACAGCTTGCGAGCTTCGTGCTTGGTGTATATGAGCGCCATCGCGCTCATCACGCATACGGCAGCAAATGCGAGTACCAGTGCAGCCGGCTGAGCTTTCGCCTCGAAGATCATCACAGCCTCTCCGCCACTCGCAGCCGCGCACTCCGTGCGCGCCTGTTGGCCGCTATTTCTTCGGCCGTGGCCTCGATGAGCTTGCCGACAGGCTTCAGCTTCGGCCGGTATTCCGCCGGCACCGACGGCATGCCACGATACTGTTCGGTTTCGCGCGACGCGTCCCGGATGAAGCGCTTGACCAGGCGATCCTCCAGTGAATGGAAGCTGATTACGCACAGGCGTCCGCGGCTCCGAAGGACATTGACGCTTTGCTGCAGCGCGCTCTTGAGCTGTTCGAGCTCACCGTTGACGACCATGCGGATCGCCTGGAAGGACTTTGTCGCCGGATGGCGCTTCTGCCCGTGAGCAGGCGCGGCTGCCGCGATGATGTTGGCCAACTGCACCGTTCGCTCGATCGGCGCTTCGTCGCGTGCGGACACGATCGCGCGTGCTATGCGCGCAGCAGAGCGCTCCTCGCCATAGGTTTTCAGAACTCGTCTCAATTCCTTTTCATCCACCATTGCGAGCCACTCGGCGGCGCTGACGCCTGCATCCGGGTCCATTCGCATGTCCAGAGGGCCGTCGCGGAGGAAGCTGAAGCCACGGCCTCCTTCGTCCAGTTGTGGCGATGAGACGCCGAGGTCGAGGAGCACTCCATCCACGCCTCCACGGAGACCTCTCTCATCAATGAACTTCTCAAGTTGCGCACATTCACCTCGTATCAACTCAAATCTCGGGTCCGACAGCAGTGCCCTCGGTGCCGATGCGATTGCCTGCGGGTCACGGTCGATCGCGATAAGGCGTCCGTCCGCAGTCAATCGTTCGAGAATGGCGCTGCTGTGCCCCCCACGGCCGAACGTCCCGTCGACGTAACAACCGTTCGCTCTTATATTCAGTCCTTCGAGGACCGGCCTGAGCAGCACCGGCAAATGCGCCTTGCTGCTCATGCGATGATTCGCGACCTAGAATGAGATCGACTCAAGTTCGGCCGGCAATTCGCCGTCGTCTTCCTCACTGAGCCATGCGTCCCGCTTGTCGTTCCAGGTTGCTTCATTCCAAAGTTCGAACTTGTTGCCCTGCCCGATCAGAATTGCGTTCTTCTCGAGCGAGGCAAAATCTCTCAACTCCCGTGACACCAGGATGCGTCCGTTCGCATCCATGTCGACCTCGGTCGCATAACCGACCATAATTCGCACTATTCGGCGTGCGACCTTGTTCATGCTGGGGAGACGGACGAGCTTGCGCTCCAGTTCCTCCCAGTCCGGCAGCGGATAGACCAGGAGACAATGATCCTTGTCCACGGTAACGATGATCTGGCCCTCACAACGGGCAGCAATCCGATCCCGATACCGGGTCGGTATTGCCATACGCCCCTTGGCGTCCAACGTGACTTTGGTGGCCCCTCGAAACACAACGGCTCGGGCAGGTCCGGTTTCGCTCTTCTGGCACGAATTCCGGGAGCAACGCCCATTTCCTCCCACTTTTTTCCACTTTTCAACACTATAGGTTCGGCCCTGCGGAGCGTCAATAACGCTTATCAATTTATGGTTGTTCTACAGGGACTTAGGGGCAAATCCGTGGCCCAATTCGGGCGAAAAATGGCAGGAATCGCGCAAGTAAAATCAATTGCTTACGGAATTTTCTTCAAAAATAAGTGAAAATCAAGTCGGCGAACGGCGACAGGGGCGGTCACGGCGCCGCCCGCAGCGCAATTTGCGCAAGCGCCGAAAATCGGAAAAGCCGGAGCCGGCAATAAGCCGGGTTCTGTCGAGGGCAATCATTCATCTGGGACGGCCGTCACCGGCCGCCTCAAGCAACCTACCCGGGAGTCCGCTCGGGACCGGCGGTGCGGCAGTGAAGCCGCGCACTCCCCTATTTGGTCTTGCTCCGGGCGGGGTTTACCGTGCCGCGGACTGTTACCAGCCGCGCGGTGCGCTCTTACCGCACCTTTTCACCCTTACCGGGTTTGCACCCGGCGGTATCTTTTCTGTGGCACTTTCCATGGGCTCGCACCCTCCAGGCGTTACCTGGCGCCCTGTCCGAAGGAGCCCGGACTTTCCTCTGCTTCGAAAAACAGCGATTGCCTGGCCGACTCCGGCGTTTCCGGACCGCGAATACTAAAGCATTTCCCGATCTCGCGCGCCCGGAATTACCAAGATTTGACAATTTGCTTGTCAAGATTAATAATGACAATTCACTTGTCATTATTTCTGGGCTACAACATGCAGGCACAATCGCCGCAATACGAAGTGACCTGGCTGATCCGGCGGGTATTTCGCGCCATGGCGCAGCTGGCGGACAGCTATCTGCGGGCGCACGGGCTGTCGGCGGCTGACCGCGCCGTCCTCGAGTTTCTGTACCCCGATGGCGCGCTTTCGGTGCCGGAGATCGCGGCGCGCTACCAGGTGTCGCGGCAGCACGTGCAGGTTACCGTGAACACCCTGCTCGATGACGGGTTCCTGCAGTCGCGCCCAAACCCGCGCCACAAACGTTCACCGCTGTTCGCGCTCACCCACGTCGGCCGGGAACTGTTCCGAAAAATCCGTACGGCCGAATCCGATCTGCTCGACGCGTTATTCGCCGACATTCCGATGGACGACATCGAGTGCACCCAGCGCACGCTGCAGGCCATGTATTTTCACAACCTCAAACAAGGAGAGACTGATGAGTCATTTTGACATCAAGCACCTGCTGATAGCCGGCGTAGCGCTTTCTGCGATCGCCATGACAGGCCTCTGGTCATGGAATACGCTTGCGGAACTGTTTGGCGCTCCGGAGGCGCAATTCAGGCACGCCATCGCGGCGCTGGCACTACTTGCGACTCTGCGACTTGCCATCCCGCACCGCCGAACGGCGTTCAGGCGTCACCGTCGCCCTTGATCTCGAGCAGGCGCTTATAGAGCGCGTTGCGCGTTTCCCCCGTCACCCGGGCCGCGATCGCCGCGGCCTTTTTCGGTGGCAGCGCCTCCGCGAGCTCTGTGAGGAGGCGGTCCGTGTCGATCGATGAGGCCGGGGCATCGCCCGCCCCGTGGATAGCGATGACGAACTCGCCTTTCGAGACGATCGTCCCGTTGGTCAATTCGTCGAGTAGCTCACCCAGGCTTGCTCGCCTGCTCTGCTCGTGCAACTTCGTAAGTTCTCGGCCCAGGAAGGCCTGGCGGCCCGCACCGAATACGTCGACCATGTCGGCGAGCGTCGCGGCTATTCGGTGCACTGCCTCGAAGAACAACAGCGTACGCTGGTCGTCCGCGCG
>Ga0224513_10000584_pt1 | contig 14043 bp, 7 predicted proteins | sample SF_May12_sed_USG_5_FD_169109 | JGI IMG/M metagenome (GOLD analysis project Ga0224513, IMG submission 169109) | Sediment microbial communities from San Francisco Bay, California, United States - SF_May12_sed_USGS_21 | ecosystem: Environmental > Aquatic > Marine > Sediment | place: USA: California... | reverse complement strand
GGTTCGCGTCGTCACTGAGGTAGGAACCATAGATCAGCATACCGCCCACTCCGAGCGACATGGAAAAGAAGGCCTGTCCCATCGCGTTGAGCACCAGCGCGGGGGACAACTGCGAAAAATCCGGAAGCAGGTATACACGCAAACCCTCAGTCGAACCTTGCTGAAACACGACGTAAATGATCAGCAGGACAAGAATTGCGATCAAGGCAGGCATCAGGCGCAGTGACCATCTTTCGATACCCTTACTGATGCCCTGGGTGACGATGATGGTCGTTGCGAGCATGAAAATCAGCATGAAGGCCATGTCCCGCGGCTTGCTCGAGCCGGTCAGCCACTTCTCCGCCGTCAACAGGCCGACCAGGTCGGTCAACGCCCCCAGCAGGTAGGCCAGCATCCAGCCGGCTATGATGGAGTAAAACCCAAGGATCAGGCTGACGGTGACGACACCGCCATATCCGGTCAGGTTGGCAAACCACCGGCTGTAGGTTCCGCGGGACAGTTTTTGAAGGGCGGTTACCGCATTAGACCGGGCATACCGCCCGATCACGAGTTCCGCCATCAACGCCGGGTAAGCCAGGCAAAATGCCAGCACCAGGTACACCAGTACGAAGGCGGCGCCGCCATTTGCAGCTGTAATGGTTGGAAATCCCCAGACGTTGCCGAGACCGACAGCGGATCCGGCAGCCGCAAAGACAAAACCGGTTTTTGTTGCGAACTGCTCCCTGGACGCCATCGGGGCACTATACAGAAACCCGGAGTGGCAATGCCAGAATTCTGGACGATCAGCCTTGCCAAAGGCCAACGGTGTTCTATACTCAGTGAAACCACGCTCTGGTCACGCCGCTCATTCCAGCAAAAATCAAGCAAGGATCAAACATGATTTCCTCCCCCTTTTTGCAAAATCTGATAGTTGCCTTTGCCACCATGGCGTTGCTGGCGGCCTGCTCTGAATCAACAGCCCCACCGGTCGAGTTGGCCGCCAGCGAGTTGGTTGCAGTCAGCCCGGGCGAAGCGCCGATCGGTCAATTGGATCGGTCCGTGGTACCCGCACACTACCGGATGGAATTACGCGTTGATCCTGGCCAGGACGATTTTTCGGGGGTTACGGAAATTGACGTGACGCTGAGCGAACCACGCGACCAGTTATGGTTGCATGGCAAAGGGCTGCAGGTTAGCGATGCATGGTTGATGGATGCCTCAGGAAATCGCATTGAAGCGAGCTATGAGCAAAAACTGGAGTCTGGGGTCGCTCTCGTTTCCCTGGCCAGTGTTGTTGGAGCCGGTGATGCCACGCTTCATTTCGAGTACACAGCGCCGTTCAACCTCACCACCGAGGCGCTGTTCAAAGCGGTACGTGACGGAAAAAGCTATGCAGTGACTCAGTTTCAGCCGATCTCTGCGCGCCAGGTGTTTCCGGGTTTTGATGAGCCGGGCTTCAAGGTGCCTTTTGACATCAGCCTGGTAACGCGGGCCGGTGACATAGCTGTTACCAATACGCCCGAAGCTTCAGTGGAGACCCTGGAGAATGGTTTTGTGCGCCACCGGTTTGAGACTTCCCGGCCATTACCCACTTACCTGGTTGCAATTGCCGTTGGGCCCTATGACGTGGCCGAGTATGGAGTGATTCCGCCCAATTCCATCCGTGACCGGGAACTGCCTTTGAGAGGAATCGTGGCTAGTGGCCAGGCTGAAAAGGCGCGCTACGCTATCGAGCATACCAGCGGTTTGTTGACCGTACTCGAAGAATACTTCGGCACGCCTTATCCGTATAAGAAGCTGGACCTGATTGCCGTGCCGAAAAGTTTTGGTGGCGCCATGGAGAATGTCGGGGCCATTACTTACGACGAATACCTGTTATTGATGGATGACCAGTCCGCGCTCGACCAGCGGCGCGCCTATGCCGCTGTCCATGCCCATGAGTTGGCCCATATGTGGTTCGGCGACCTGGTCACACCGGACTGGTGGACCGACATCTGGCTGAATGAATCCTTTGCTACCTGGATGATGTATAAAACGGCCAATGCATACTGGCCGCAGGGAGAATTCGACCGGCAGACGTTAAAGGGCGCGCTGGGCGCAATGGGTAATGATTCGCTGGCTGCCGCCCGGGAAATCCGGGAACCGATCGATCACAACGACAGGATCTCGGGCGCATTTGATGGTATTACCTACCAGAAAGGCGGCGGTGTTCTGGCGATGCTGGAACGCTATATCGGCGAAGAAGGCTTTCAGAAGGGGATCCGGGTACATATGGAACGTCACGCAGACGGTTCTGCCAACGCAGATGACTTCATCGCCTCGGTGGCTGAAGGTTCAGGGGTCGGTGAAATCGAAGCGGCTTTCAAGTCGTTCATAGAGCAACCGGGTGTTCCGCTGGTTTCGGCCGAAGTCGTTTGTGAGAACGGTCAAAACCCGACATTGGAAGTCAGCCAGGCCCGTTATGCACCGCTGGGTTCTGGTATCGATCCGGAAAACAGCGAATGGCTTATCCCGATGTGTGTCAGTTACGACACAGACAGCGGCCGCCAGAGCACCTGCGCGATGTTGCGGGAAAGCCATCAGACCGTTCAACTGGAATCGGACAACTGCCCCAGTCAATTGCACCCCAATGCAGACGGGGCGGGTTACTACCGGTTTACGATGCAGCCAAGCTGGCTGGACGGACTGGTTGAGGGTGCATCAGACCTCTCCGCCTCGGAGGCTTTGGCTTTGACAGACAGCCTCGATGCATCCTTCAGAGCCGGTACGGTGCCGGCCGGCAGCTTTGTTGCCGGCATGTCCATGCTGCTGGGCCATCCGGACTGGGACGTCGCCGAAATGGCCATGGATAAACTCGAGGGCATCAGCGATATCATCGATGATAAGGACCTGGAGCGCGTATTACCGGCACTCGGAAACATGGTAAGGCCCCGATTCGAAAGCCTGGAAAACGCCACTGACGAGGGTTCGATTCTTCTGAGAAAACGCATGCAGCGATTCCTGATCGTGGTTGCTAAGGATCCTGAAATGAGAAGGGTCCTTGCACAACGTGCTTCTGCACGCATTGGACTGGACGGCGAAGCAGACCCCACCGCAATTTCGGTCGAAGAAATGGAAACAGCTTTCAGCGTAGGGGTACAGGATTTCGGTGAGCCGTTTTTCGATTTGCTGATGGAACAGGGCCTGACCTCGGATGATCCGGCGTTTCGCAACGCCGCATTTGGCGCTCTGGCCCGGACAGAAGATCCTGTGTTGTCCGGGAAACTCCAGGCTTCCATCCTGGCGGAAAAATTCCAGGGAACAGAGCCTTTTGGAATCATCTTCAGGCAAATGGCCCGCAACGCCACGACCGAGCTGACTTACCAATGGATGAAAGAGAATGACGAAGCCATTTTCGAACTCATTCCGCTTTCCTACCGTGGCAACGTGGTGCCGGCTTTCGGCAGTTTTTTCTGCAGTCTTGAAAAAGCAGACGAATGGCAGGCGTTCATAGAATCACGGGCAGAAGCGATGCCGGGCTACGAGCGAGACCTGGCGCAGGCAGTGGAAAGCGTCCGCTTGTGTGCTGCATTGAAGGACGCCCGGGGCGAAGATCTGCTAGCTGCCCTGCTGGCGCAGTAGCGCGTGGCATCAGGAGGCCCTTTATATTGCGGTCAAATAGGAATTCCCTCAGTATTTATTTCCATCTGTCCGGATGGTTACAGCTGCATGATCGATTGGAAACCATCTTGACAGGTAAGTAAAAAATCAAGTTCCCAAAAGCCTTGGAGACACAAATCATGATTGGAAAGCTTCGTCATCCCCTCGCGTATTCATTATTGCTGGTTGTTATTTCAATCTGTTCTCCGTGCGGCGTAGACCATGCTGAAGCCCAGTCAGTTCCAGATGCTGTCATTCCGGTTGGAGATGGCCCCTATGCTCTGGACCTGACTTCCGACGGACGATTTGCGGTCATTTCCCTGCTGTTCCCGCCGGAAGATGAAGACCCCAACGTGATAAGGGTGGACCTCGAGAACGAGGTCGTGGCAGATACGTATCGATACGGACGCAGGCTGATCCGTATTGCGACTGTGAATCCGGACCTCCTGGCCGCTGCCAGCAGCTCTGCTATTCCTGTAGTCATGGTCAATGGCGATGTCGACCGATTGACCGTTGTCAATCTCGATACGGGTCAGGAAATTGATCAGATTAAATCCGGCCAGAATCCGAGCAACGTAGAAATCGTGCAATCTGGCGGGGCCCCTCTGATAGGCAATGCGAGCAATCTCGCCATCATGACCAATGGAACCGGGGGCAGCCTTTCGTTCATCGACCTTGATCAATTGACTGCCATTGGCGAAGCTGACGTTGGCGACGATCCCCGCGATGTGGGAATTGAACCCGGAGGCCGTTATCTTTTCGTCGTCTTGCGTGCGGACCAGGCCGTGGCGGTTCTTGACCTGCAAGCCCTGAATAGCTCTGTAACCCAGGCAACGGGCACTCCTGGCAAGGTCAAAAGTGATCCGAGCCCTTACGAGGTTTCGCGCGTTGGCGTTGGTAAGGACCCCGCCACGATTCAGATTTCACCCGATGGATCACTGGCAATCGTAGCGAACCTGACAAACAATTCTATTTCCATTCTGGATATCACGAACCCCCGTTCCCCGAGAATTGTCCGCAACCCGAAGACCAACAGCCTGCAGATTCCCGTTGGGGTCCAGCCATCATCCATTGCGATTTCGCCCGACAACACCAGGGCATATATCGCCAACGCAGGCAGCAATTGGATCACCGTGGTGGATCTTGTCAGGCCGGAAGTATTGGGCATCGTAAAGATTCAGCGACCCGACGCGGCGGTCGCTTCCTCTGCTGCGGCAGTCAAGGTGTCAAAGGATGGGAGTCAACTCATCGTGGCGGAGGGTGGCAATGGCGCAAATCTGCTGGTTTATTCCATAGAGAACCTGGTACTCGAACCCCTTCCCGAAGTTGACATACCGGATGAGCCGGGCACCACAACGCTGCTTGAAAGGGCAGAAGATGAAGCCTGTGGATTTTATACAGCCGGACTTACCCTGCAAGAAGGCGCCGAAGAGGGATTATGGGGAATGGAGGTGCTTACCACGGCCGGTAACCGGCTTCTCGAGGGGGGATTGAACCTGGGGGGCGCGTTTGAAGAAGATGCCAAAAACCCGGGATTCGGCGCATTTAACATAGCGAACGAAGGGAACGAGAATCAAATCGTATCGATCACCATCGACGCAACGGCCTTACCGACGGAGGGTTTCTCACCGGAGAACCTGGGTGTATCCGTTCAAATAGTCGACGCCGCCAGGAATCCCGTGACGGAGGAGGTGCAGGGAAGTGATCGTGTAGAACTTGAAGCCGAGCTGGAGCCCGGCTTTTATATTGTCCGGATCAAGAGCGTGTCGGGGTCACCGCGCGGGACGTTCCTGATGAGTCTTCTCACTCAGTTCGTCGACCGGCCCGGCGGGGGATTCCAGGGCGGGGCCAATGTGGGTGGATTTATAACCAGGAGGTCAAACGGAGACTCGACAACCGCTTTCGCGGGTTTTTGCCTCTCGCAGAGCCAGGATGTCGTGATCCGGACCGAGGCCCAGACCACCAGGGGCCCGAAAGGCTCCGGGCCGTTGATCCTGACCCTTCGGAACCGACAAAAAGAAGCCGTCCAGGTGGTCAGTAATTCCCGGCCGAATCCACCACCGCCCGATCCACCGCCTGCGCCCTCGCTGGCAGGTCTCAGAATAGATTTGTATGTCGATGACGACGCCGGCCCAAATGGAACCGGCTCTTCAAGTCGTCCATTCCGCAGCATTACCGAGGCAGTTGGAAAGGCTGCCGGTAGAGGGGATGTCATCCTGGTAAGACCGGGAACCTATTCGCCGAGCCTGACAGGAGAAGTGCTGCCGATCGGAAGCCGCGGGCCGGGCCTGAATGGAATTCCGCAAGGCGTAACGCTGATCGGAAGTGGGTCGTCGGTTACCATCATCGATGCTGAAAACGGCCTCAGGAGCGGATCTCCCGTGAATGCGATGGGGGTTGGTTCCAGTAATGTGCGGATTGCCGGATTTACCGTCAGGGGTTCCTCCGCAGTTGGCCTGTTCGTTCTCAATGCCGACAACGTACAGATCGATCACAACTACTTTGAAGGCAACGGCCGGTTCGGAGTGGGCGCGCAGGGCACGGGCGGGCTCACCATCAGTGACAATGTTGCCGTTGCCAACAATGAAACGGGAATTTCGGTTGCCGCCACTCGCAAGATTTCAGTCTCCGGTTCTGCTACGGGCTGCCCTTCGGCTTTTGGAGCCTGCATCATCAGGAACATAGCCAACGGTCACGCGCGGGACGGCATCTTGCTGACGACAGGCGGCGACTACCACATCCTGAACAACACGGCGCTCAACAACGGGATTGCCGGAATCGAGGTCAACAACCGCAACAATGTCGCACCATTGAATTCCACCGTGCGGGGTAACCTGACCGCGAATAACGGCGGAATCCTGTTTCCGTTTGCCGGCAACGGTATCCTGATTACCGAATTCGCGCATGCCGATGTGTTGAGCGACAACCAGGCGGACAACAACCGTCCGGGCGGTATTGCGGTTTTCGAGGATTCGTCTGCCACGCTCGTGCAATCAAATATTGTCAGCAACAGCAAGCAAAATGGGCTGGTTGTTCAAAAACGCTCTGCGGTGCAAACGATCTCGCAAAACCAGGTTGTCAACAGCGGGCTTTCGGGAATTTTCATTGACAACAGTTCAGCGGTTGACACCATCGCCAATAATCTGGTCAACGACAACGGAAGCTGTACTGAGTGTACCGCTGCCAAGGGAGGGCTTGCCATTCTTGGGGACTCTACCGTCGGCTCGGTTCATATGAACAGTTTCGATAACAACAGCCTGGGCATGCAGATTGCCACCAACTCATCAGCCGACTCCATTACCGAATCCTCGTTCGATCAAAATGAAACGGGGGGGGTGCTGGTCCGCGCTGGTTCCAGCATTCCGAACTTTTCGTCCAACTCGGTGCTGGGTAATGGTGGCCTGTCCGCGATCTCGATCGATGATTCCGACGGCATGATCAGCCTGACCGAAGTATCGTCCACCGACGGCACCGGTGTCAGTGTGTACTCAGCCTCCGATCTGATCATCGAGGACAGCATAGTCTCAGATTCACCGCTGGACGGGATTGCTGTTTATGCCGGTTCACAGCTCATGCTCAAATCGGTGGACGTACTGGATAATGGTTCTTCAGGCGTACTCACCGCCGGTGAGGGCACTACCGCTTCGATCGCAGACAGTGAAATCAAAGGCAACCAGGGCTACGGGCTGAACGCGCAAGGTGAGTCGAGCATCACTTGCAGTGGCTCTACGGTCGTTTCGGGCAACTCGCCCGGCCAGACTCTGGGGAATGTCCAGGGATGTAATTGAGGCCAGCCATCGGCCCGGATGTTGTCCGGGCCGATGGAGTCATCTCTTTAATTTGCGCGCCAGGAAAACAACATTTTTTTCCAGATAACCCCATCCAGAATCTGAGTAGCAAACCACAAATCGCTCGGAGAAACCGGCGCGGCCGAGATCTGCCAGCAGATCCATGCCGAAATCGTAGTAACTGAGCACGCCCCCGGCGGACAGGGGGTCGCCGTGGTAACACGGCTCGACGAGATGTTCGATGGTGCCGTCATCCTTGACGATCGCCCGGACCAGAGTCTCCTTCCTGAAGTTGAAAGGCACACTGATCAGCAACTGGCCACCTTTGACGAGAACCCGATGAAACTCACTGAGTGCTTTGCGGTAGTCCGGCACATGCTCGAGCACATCGAAACACAGTATGGCCTCCAGGCTGTGGTTCTCGAAGCTCAGTTGAGTAATATCTTCATGCCTGACCGGCCCGGAATGCATCTCAACCACTTCGCCCGGTCCTGCTTCCGGCAGAAACTCGCTGGATACGAGCAAAGGGAGGCGGGATTCAAGCCTCTGGCAGACAGGCGACAGAGCCTCGGTGAGGTACACTCGATCCTCGCTGAAAGGCATGCATACAGCCTCGTACAGATGTAGACAGCCACGCCAGCGGTTGATCATGCCACACTGCGGGCACTTGAGGGTTTCACGCCAGTTGACGGGACTTCCATCGTTGGGCTGCTCGATGTCGAAATCGACACTGATCCCACACACAGCGCACTGGCCATGCAGAATGTCGGCAGAGCCTGGACCGCCTGTAGCTGCAACCGGGTGGGTCTGAAAGAACATGTTCAGCGCATCCACGTCGTCAGTCGCAAAAAAAGGCTCAGGCATGGCGGGTGGACGGGCACAAACATGCATTCGCCGCCAGTTGCGGTAGGCGCGCTTGAGTGGTTCAAAGTCCATCCGTGAGGACATCTCCTGATCAATGTGAATGCCGGTAACACATCTGCAACTTTGCGAGAGGGCTCCGGATGGCTAATTTTAAACCAATACTTAGTGTGCGAGTTACGGCGTAAAAAAACCCCGCACCGAGCGGGGTTTTGAAAAAAGGGGGTCAGGTTAACTTTCTGACCCCCCGATCTCGAGAGCAGGGCGTCAGAAAGTTAACCTGACCCCCTTTTTGCCCTTTTTGGGCAGCTTTACATCATGCCACCCATGCCGCCCATACCACCCATGTCCGGAGCACCCATTGGTGCTTCTTCCTTAGGAAGTTCAGCAACCATGGCTTCGGTGGTGATCATCAGGCCGGCGACCGACGATGCATTCTGCAGGGCTGAACGCACGACCTTGGTCGGGTCCAGGATGCCTGCTTCGATCATGTCGGTATATTCGCCGGTAGCGGCGTTGTAACCGTAGTTGCCTTCACCGTCGCGCACCTTGTTCAGAACGACTGAGCCTTCTTCACCGGCGTTGATGACGATCTGGCGCAGCGGTTCCTGCATGGAGCGGCTGGCAATGGCGATACCCACGTTCTGGTCTTCGTTGTCGCCTCGGACTTTGGCAACCGCGGCCAGGGCGCGAACCAGCGCGACACCACCACCGGGAACGACGCCTTCCTCAACGGCGGCGCGGGTGGCGTGCAGCGCGTCTTCGACACGGGCTTTCTTCTCTTTCATTTCCACTTCGGTCGCAGCACCGACCTTGATCACGGCAACACCGCCGGCCAGCTTGGCCACGCGTTCCTGCAGCTTCTCACGGTCGTAGTCAGATGTTGACTCTTCGATCTGCGCACGAATCTGGTTAACCCGGCCCTCAATCTGCTCGGATGAACCGGCGCCATCGATGATGGTGGTGTTTTCCTTGGTGATGCTGATCTTCTTGGCAGAACCCAGCTCTTCCAGCGTGGCCTTTTCCAGGCTCAGGCCGACTTCTTCAGAAATCACGGTGCCACCGGTCAGGATGGCAATGTCTTCCAGCATGGCTTTGCGGCGGTCACCGAAGCCAGGGGCCTTGACGGCCGCAACTTTTACGATGCCGCGGATGGTGTTGACCACCAGGGTGGCCAGGGCTTCACCTTCCACGTCTTCTGCAATAATCAACAGGGACTTGCCGGCCTTTGCAACACCTTCCAGCACGGGCAGCAGATCACGCACATTGCTGATCTTCTTGTCGTGCAGCAGGATGAAAGGCTCTTCCAGCTCAACACTCATGGTCTGCTGATCGTTGATGAAGTAGGGAGACAGGTAACCGCGATCAAACTGCATTCCTTCAACCACGTCCAGTTCATTGGCCAAGCCTGAGGCGTCTTCGACGGTGATAACGCCTTCTTTACCGACCTTGTCCATGGCTTCCGCGATGATCTGGCCTACTTCGGTATCGGAGTTGGCAGAGATCGAACCCACCTGGGCAATCGCCTCATTGGTGGTGCAGGGCGTGGACTGTCCTTTCAGGGCCTCGGTAGCCGCCAGCACAGCTTTGTCGATACCGCGCTTCAGATCCATCGGGTTCATGCCGGCAGCGACGGCTTTCATGCCTTCGCGCAGCATGGCCTGGGCCAGCACGGTGGCTGTGGTGGTGCCATCACCGGCCACGTCAGAAGTCTTGGAAGCGACTTCCTTAACCATCTGTGCGCCCATGTTCTCGAACTTGTTGTCCAGCTCGATTTCCTTGGCGACAGAAACGCCGTCCTTGGTCACCGTCGGTGCACCGAAGGCCTTGTCCAGAACCACGTTACGGCCCTTGGGACCCAGCGTAACTTTTACGGCATCAGCCAGGATGTTGACACCGGCGATCATCTTGCCGCGGGCGTCTTCACCAAATCGTACGTCTTTTGCACTCATTCTATGTGCTCCTCAAAATTGCAAATTCGTTGATCGGGAGGCCGTTCAGCCCTCGATGATGGCCATGATGTCGTCTTCGCGCATGACGAGCAGTTCCTCGCCATCCACTTTGACTTCAGTGCCTGAATATTTACCAAACAGCACGGTGTCACCGGTTTTTACATCCAGCCCACGCTGATCACCATTGTCGAGCACCTTGCCATTACCTACAGCCAGGATTTCGCCACGGATTGGCTTCTCTGCCGCATTGTCGGGAATCACGATTCCCCCGGCGGACATTTTTTCTTCCTCGACGCGTTTTACGATAACGCGGTCATGCAAAGGACGAAGTTTCATTTCAGAATCTCCCAAAATTTACAAACATATCTAGTGGTTAAGCCAGCGGGCAACACCTGCCGGCAAAATTAAGTGTCTGTCTATGGCCATCAGCCATAAGTACAGCCTGCGTGCCAAATGGGGTTGGAAAATTTTCATTTCAAGGGATGGGGCGATAATGTTCAATAAATAGTCAGGGGGCGCACCGGGCATCATGTAGAATTCGCGCACCGATGTCCTCTTCCGCCATCCAACTCAACGACCCCCAAAAGGCGGCCGTTCTGCACATGAAAAGCCCCTTGCTGGTCGTGGCCGGCGCCGGTAGCGGCAAGACCCGGGTCATCATCGAAAAAATCGTGCACCTGGTGAGGGATCGCGGGCTGCCTGGTGCACGCATCGCTGCGATTACATTTACCAACAAGGCCGCACGGGAGATGAAAGAACGGCTGGCGAGACGCCTGGGCAAAGAAAAGGCGGCCGAAATCACCGTTTCCACTTTTCATTCCCTGGGTTGGAAAATCCTCAGGTCACACCACGAAGAGCTTGGATATCGCCCCGGTATCAGCATCCTGGATGAAACGGACAGCCAGACCGTGGTTCGGGATTTGCTGCCGGAAGGCACGGCACCGGACAGTGTCAAGCTGGCCCGCGCTCAGGTATCCCGCTGGAAAAACCAGGCATTGGGTTCGGTGGACATCGATTGCGCTGCCGGCAGCGGCGGTGAGCAGGCAATCTGGAGTCTCTACCAGCGGTACGAAGAACACCTGAAAAATCTGAATGCTGTCGATTTCGACGATCTCATCCTGCAGCCATTGCGCGCCCTTCAGCAGCAGGAGATTCGCCTGAAATGGCAGCAGGAAATCCGCTACCTGCTGGTCGACGAGTACCAGGACACCAACGAAACCCAGTACCAGATGCTGCGCCTGCTAGCCGGGGACGAAGGCCGCCTGACCGCGGTGGGCGACGATGATCAATCGATCTATGGCTGGCGGGGTGCGCAACCGGAGAATCTGCAGCAACTGGCCAAGGACTATCCGCAGCTCGAAATCATCAAGCTGGAACAGAATTACCGGTCCTGCGGAACGGTTCTGAAGGCGGCCAATGCGCTGATCGCCAACAACCCGCGCAACATCGAGAAACGGCTTTGGAGTCGGTTACACGAAGGTGAGGCAATTCGGGTCATCCCTTGTGAAAACGAGCTTGAGGAAGCCGGCATGATCGCTGCCGAGATCCTGCACCGCCAGTATACTAACCACGTCGGCTGGGGTGATTTCGCGGTGCTGTACCGCGGCAATCACCAGTCCCGGGTGCTGGAGCAAGCTCTGCGCGAGCAGCGGATACCCTATCACCTTTCCGGCGGCACTTCGTTTTTCGAGCGGACCGAAATCAAGGACCTGATGTGTTATTTGCGCCTGGCGGTCAACCCCGATGACAACACCGCCTTCATGCGCATCGTCAATACGCCGAGGCGTGACATCGGGGTGATGTCACGGAGCATCATTGCACAGCTCGCCGGGCGCAGGCACATCAGCCTGTTCGCAGCGGCGCAGCGATCGGCTTGCCGGGAAGCACTGAAGCCACGCAGTGCCGACAGCCTTCGGGCATTCTGCAAACTGATCATCGCGACAGGCGACCGGGGAGAGCGTTCCGATCCGGTCGAAGCCGCCCGCCACCTGGTTAAAGCCATCAACTATGAACACTGGGTTCGTGATCAGACCGATAATCCGGTGCTGGCCGAGCGCAGGATGGAAAACGTCCGGGAACTGCTGGCCTGGCTGTCGCGCCTGCGAGAAGAGAGTTCGGACCAGGGCCTGATTGACCTGATGGGAAGGTTATCCCTGTTGACCAGTCTCGACCGGGACAAGGAGCCGGGCCAGGAAGTGCGATTGATGACCCTGCATGGCTCCAAGGGCCTGGAGTTTCCCCACGTGTTCGTGGCGGGGGTGGAAGAGGAACTGTTGCCGCATCGCAACAGTATCGAGGAAAAAGGCGAACAGGAAGAACGGCGCCTGATGTACGTCGGCCTCACTCGGGCCAGGCAGTCGCTGACGCTGAGTTTTGCAAAGCAGCGGAGACGGTACGGTGAGGTTGTTGGCTGTGATCCCTCGCGGTTCCTGCAGGAGTTACCGCAGGAACTGGTGGAGTGGCAGGGAGAAGACCAGGAAATCGACCATGAAAAGGCCAGGGAACGGGTTTCCAGTCATCTCGATAGACTGAGGGATATGTTTGGCTGTTTCCTGCTGACGTGCCTTATTGGATTCAACGCTGAGCTCTCAGCAGATGTTCCGGCTTCACAGAGAGCCGAGGTCGATCACCTGATTCGTTATCTTGAAACCAGTGATTGTGAAATGGTCCGCAACGGCAAATCATATTCAGGTGAAGACGGCGTGCAGCATGTCAGGCGCAAATATGATTATTTCAGGAAAAAAATCTCGAGCACCGAAGAATTTATCAGCTACTCGGCAAGCAAGAGCACGATGAGTGGAAAACCCTATACCATTCAATGCCCGGGAGCTGATCCGGTAGCCAGTTCAGAGTGGTTGCTGCAGGAGCTTGCGGCATTCCGTGGCCGGCAGAACTGATGCATTTTTAATCCATTCCGGGTCCTACAGATAGGGGGCGTCATCAGGGTCGTTCTCGGTCTCGACGCTGGCGCTGGGGGGTAGCTTGGCCATTTCCTGCCGCAGCATCTCGACGTGTTCGGACTCCTCGTCCCTGAGCTCAGCGAACAGTGTTCTGACTTCAGAGTCGGTGATTCCCGGCAAGGCCCCGTCGTAAAAATCGTAGGCCTTCTGCTCAGCGAGAAGTCCAACCTCGAACGCCTGGACCGTTGACATGCCGCGGCGCGGCGCTCCCGTTTCCGGGGCCTCGACATCGTAGAGGTCGTCCAGTTTCAGCTTCATGGGGGTCTTGCCAAACAGTTCCATGCGTCGCTCGAGCAGCTCGGTTCCGTGCTTGGCCTCGTTCTCGGCCATCGAGGCGAAGAAAGCTCCCGCATCATATCGGCTGCCGCTGCGTCCGAGCTGAGAGGCGAACAATTTGTAGCGCTGGTGCGCTTCCTCCTCGATCAGAATCGCGAGATCAAGGGCATCCATAAGGCTGAGCTTGGAAAGGTCAAGACTGGTAGACATGGAATTACACTCCGCAGCGGCTTTTGAAACGGCTCAAGTATAACATCGCGAAGCGCATTCGCGAGACATTACGGGGTCTGATGCCGGGTCATTTTGGCGCCATCTGAAGAGATGTTTTTCGAGTTCAGGCCTCGCCGGCCTCTGCACATCGAATACAAAGTGAAACGGCAGGATCAACGTTCAGCCGAGCTGGCGCAATTTCATCACCGCATTCCTGGCAGTAGCCATATTCGTCATGTTCAATTCGCCTGAGTGCCGCCTCGATCTGCAGCAGTTTTTGCCGCCTGCGGCGGCCCGTTTCCTTCGACATGGCCTGAGCCTGCAAGGCATCCATTCTCGAAAGCCTGCCCACGCGTGTCTGGTCCAGCTCGATGGTCT
>Ga0224513_10000582_pt1 | contig 14058 bp, 12 predicted proteins | sample SF_May12_sed_USG_5_FD_169109 | JGI IMG/M metagenome (GOLD analysis project Ga0224513, IMG submission 169109) | Sediment microbial communities from San Francisco Bay, California, United States - SF_May12_sed_USGS_21 | ecosystem: Environmental > Aquatic > Marine > Sediment | place: USA... | reverse complement strand
AAGTGGCATTTAATGCTTCTTCATAGGCGAGCATGTAATCGTCCCAGTGGCGCCGTTCCTTCACATCGTTGGGTTCGAATTTCCAGTTTTTCTCCGCTTCGTCGAGACGTGACAGAAATCGCCGTTTCTGTTCCTCTTTCGACACGTTCAACCAGAATTTCAGAATGACCGTGCCATTTCGCGCGAGATGTTCCTCCTGCTCACGAATAGACCTGAGCCGTTCATCCCAGATCGTCTCCATGTTTATTTCACCCGGAAGTTTCTGGTAGCCAAGTATCTTGGGGTGTACGCGCACGACAAGAACCTCTTCATACTGGCTGCGATTGAATATTCCGATACGCCCACGCTCGGGCAGTCGGCAGGTCGTGCGCCACAGGAAGTCGTGATCAAGTTCGAGACTCGAGGGTTTTTTGAAGCTGAATACCTGGCAACCGGACGGGTCGACTCCCTGCATGACCGAGCGGATTGTGCTGTCCTTTCCGGCCGCATCCATCGCCTGAAAGACAAGCAGGATTGCGTGCTTGTCGCCGGCGGCAAGCACACGTTGTAACTTGTTCAGGTCTTCTGTGCGCTTGCGGCGGTGCTTCCCTTTGTGCGGTGTGCCGTTCGTCAGCGGCACTGAACTGGCCTCGGCAACTTTGAATGTGCCGTCGAACGGAACCAGGTACTCGGAATCAATGGCCTCAAACATCATCGGTCTCCATTTCTTGTTCATCATGTTGCGCAAGTGCCCAATCGACATGCTCCGCAACGAGCTCCGTCTCGCCATGCTGCCGCGACTTCAGTGCGGCGACAACCTCAGGCGTGGATTTTGCATTGCCGAGCCCAACCGCCAGGTTGCGCGACCATTGTTGGTAGCCAATGCGGCGGATTGCACTGCCTTCGGTTTTGGCTAACCACGTTTCCTCATCCCAGGTGAACAGTTCAGTGAGTTCGGCTTTATCCAGTTCGTGCCGCGGCGCGAAGTCAGCCTCGGAAGTCAGTTTCGCAAACTTGTTCCAGGGGCAAAACAACTGGCAGTCGTCACAGCCATAGATGCGGTTGCCGATGGCCTTGCGAAATTCGAGTGGAATCGGTTCTTTCGATTCAATTGTGAGATAGGAAATGCAACGTCGTGCGTCGAGCGAGTAGGGTGCGACAATCGCTTTCGTTGGACAGACATCGATGCATGCTGTACACGATCCGCAGTGCGATACTTCGACCTCATCTACCGGCAAAGGCAGGTCTGTGTAGAGTTCGCCGAGGAAGAACCATGAGCCCTCGTTACGATTGATGAGGTTTGTGTGCTTTCCGACCCAGCCCAACCCCGCTTTTTCTGCGATGGCTTTCTCAAGGACCGGTGCGCTGTCAACAAACACGCGATAGCCGAAATCGCCAATGCGCTCCTCGATGCGACGGGTGAGTTGGCGCAGTCGTCCGCGCAGGACCTTGTGGTAATCCCGACCGAGGGCATATCGTGATACGTATGCGCGCGAATCGTGGTCCAGAAGTTGCGTCATTTTTGCCTGTGGTTCCGGCAGGTAGTCCATGCGCACGGAGATAACTCGAACGGTGCCGGGTACGAGAACATCCGGACGACTGCGCTTGCTGCCATGACGTTCCATGTAGTCCATCGAGCCGTGAAATCGTGCGGCAAGCCAGTCATACAGCCGCTTTTCTGCAGTCGCGAGGTTGATGTCGCTGATACCGGCTTGCTGAAAGCCGAGTTCGCGACACCAGCTGACGATCTCATCCCTGAGCGCCGCCATATCGGTATTGCCGTATTGGTCGCGAGTACTAGTCAATGTAAGTTCCTGATTGGCTGACAGTATAATCATGACTATGCAAAGCCTGCCCACAAACATCTACTCTGTTGCTGCCGTACGCGAAACGGATCGCACCACGATCGAGGATCACGGTGTGCCCGGGTATACGCTGATGACGCGGGCTGGTGAGGCGGCCGTGCGCGAGGCCAGACAGGCTTTTCCCGACAGCCGACGGTGGCAGATAGTCTGTGGTGCCGGTAACAATGGCGGCGATGGATATGTTGTGGCGCGCATCGCCGCGCAGGAAGGCATCGCTGTCTCCGTCGTGTCGCTGGTCGATCCTGGAAAGCTGAGTGGCGATGCGGCGACCGCATACGGCGATTTCGGCGCGCAGGGAGGAGCGGTTGTGCCCTGGTCCGGTCACCTGGATAACGGGGCGGAATTACTGGTTGACGGAATCCTCGGTAGCGGGCTGGAGCGGGACGTCGGTGGGGAGTTTGCTGACGCAGTCGCGGCGATCAATGGGCACGAGGCACCGGTACTGGCTCTGGATATACCGACTGGCATCAATGGCGATACCGGGCAGGTACTAGGATGCGCGGTCGATGCAGACCTGACTGTGACATTTGTCGGTTTGAAATCCGGCTTGTTCCTTGGCGCAGGGCTCGATCATTGCGGAGAGATCCGGTTTGCAGGTCTCGATATTCCGGATGCGTATCGTGAGACTATTGAGCCGGCCTTTCGGCGTATCGATGACGAATTCCTGTCCGGCTTGCTAAGACCGCGCAGGCGCACGGCCCATAAGGGCGATTTCGGTCACGTGCTGGTTGTCGGCGGTGGCGAAGGCATGCCGGGTGCCGTGCGGCTCGCAGGCGAAGCGGCCCTTCGGACTGGGGCAGGGCGAGTAAGTATTGCGACACATCCGTCGCACGCGGCGATTGTGGTGGCCTCCCGGCCTGAACTCATGTCGCACGCGGTGGCGAATGCTGCCGATCTCGAGCCACTGCTCGAGAAAGCCGATGTTCTCGCATTTGGCCCGGGGCTTGGTCGGTCGGCATGGGCGCAAGAAATGTATGAACGTATTTCCACGGTTACACAACCCATGGTCTGGGATGCTGATGCCCTTAATCTGCTCGCGGCCAACCCGAAATCGGTCGGACATCGTGTAATTACGCCGCATCCGGGCGAGGCGGCAACGCTGTTGGGTGCAACAACCCGGACTGTTCAGGCGGACCGGCCGGCGGCGCTGGTGCGTCTGGCAGAGAAATACGGTGGCACCGTTGTTCTAAAGGGAGCGGGCACGCTCGTGTCGTCATCTGCGTCTGTTCCTGTGCTGTGCACTTCCGGCAACCCGGGTATGGCGTCACCCGGTATGGGTGATGTGCTTACCGGAATAGTCGCGGCATTGCTTGGGCAGGGCCTTGATCCTGAGCAGGCTGCAGCGGCTGGTGTTGAGTTTCATGCGCGCGCGGGCGATCGGGCCGCTGTGGCCGGGGAGCGCGGACTCGTCGCATCGGACCTCATGGAGCAACTTCGAGCGATCCTCAATCCATGAAGCGTTTCCTTCCGGACGAAGCGGCAACGATTGCCTTTGGCCAGGAGGTACTCGACGCATTGCCCGTCGATCTGGCAGGCTGGACGATGCTGCTCCACGGCGAATTAGGAGCCGGGAAATCGACGTTTGCTCGGGCTTTGATAAGAGCGGCGGGCCATTTGGGGCCCGTGCCGAGCCCGACCTATACCCTCGTCGAGCCGTATTCTCTTTCGAGAGGGAATATCTACCACGTCGATTTATATAGAGTTTCAGATGAAGAGGAGCTGCGATACCTCGGTTGGAACGAGCTGGAAAACGGCTGCCGCATTGTTGAATGGCCAGATCGTGCACCAGGAATCACTGAGCAGGCTGATTTGGCGCTCACGCTCACCTACGAGGGCGAAGGCCGGACCGCCGATCTCGTTGGCCTTAGCGATCGCGGCAAAGCCCTTGTTTCAAGACTCATGCCGAAGGGTCCAGTTACCTTAGACTCAGAATAAGGTAACTGCTACCACTGATTAAGAAGATTAAGTAAGTCTGTTATCTCTATAATTTTTCAGCGAAAACTATTGGTTTTTTCTGCCAGCATCGTATACTCACCCGACATAATCCCGAATTCTGGCTTCGAGATTTCACTTGATGGCCCAAATCAGACTAACTACGTATGTACTTCTGCTGCTGCTCGCTCCGGTGGCGTTCGCCGCTTCATCGGTCGAAAACGTCCGTATATGGTCGGAAAATAACAAAACCCGGGTCGTTCTGGACCTGAGCAAGTCGGTACAGCACAACATATTCACGCTACGGGGCCCTGATCGCCTTGTCATCGACCTCAAGGACAGCCGCCTGGCCAAATCCCTGACTGCGATGCCGCAGGGTGCGGGCGCGGTTCGTTCGATTCGCAGTGCCGTGCGGTCCAATGGCCAGCTGCGTGTGGTTCTGGATTTGAATACGGCCGTGCGTTCCCGCACTTTTACCGCAGGCCCCAATGCAACCTATGGTGACAGGCTGGTAATCGACCTCGAAAAGGTAGGCGCGCCATCGACGGTCAAGCGGGCGTCCGAAGAGTACCGGCCCGGGCGCGACATTGTCATTGCCATCGATGCAGGTCATGGCGGTAAGGATCCGGGCGCCATCGGTCAGAAGCGCACCCGTGAAAAAGACGTCGCCCTGCAAATCAGCCGTGAGTTGGCCAAGCGTATCGACGCCGAGCCTGGCATGAAGGCTGTTTTGATTCGCAACAGCGATATTTACATTGACCACCGCATGCGCACAGCCATTGCACGGCGCCACAAAGCCGATCTGTTTGTCTCGATTCACGCTGACGCTGTCGATGACAGGCGTGCACACGGTGCGTCTGTTTACGCGCTGTCCTTGAAGGGCGCGAGCGACGAGGCAGCCAGGCAGCTTGCGCGGCGTGAGAATGCGTCGGTCGGCGGTGTATCTCTCGAGGATAAGGACGATGTGCTTGCTTCCGTACTGCTCGATCTGTCACAAAATGCGGCGCTGAGCGCGAGCCTCGATGTAGGTAATCAGGTAGCAAAGGAGATGGGTACGATCACCAAGATGCACCGTAAGACCGTGCAGCAGGCGGGATTCCTCGTGCTTAAATCGCCCGACTTGCCCTCGATACTTGTTGAGAGCGCTTACATTTCGAACCCCAGCGAGGAAAAGAAGTTGCGCGACAAGGGTTACCAGGTCCGCCTGTCCAATGCGGTGTTGGCGGGCATCCGCAACTATTTCTATACGAACCCGCCGCCCGATACGCAGATCGCGATGGATTTGCGTCGCGAGCCAACGCGCCAGGTTCGCCATGTCGTTTCCCGGGGCGACACGGTTTCGGAGATCGCTGAACGTTATAACGTGAGCAAGGCGTCCATCCGGCGTGCCAACAAACTCTCCAACGACAAAATCCGTATCGGCCAGACGCTGAGCATCCCGATCTTCGCCGGGGGCTGATAATCCGGCATAATCCGCTGGATGCCTATCCAGCAACTTCCCAGTCACCTGATCAACCAGATCGCCGCAGGCGAGGTCGTGGAGCGCCCGGCGTCCGTCGTGAAGGAACTGGTCGAGAACAGCCTTGATGCAGGGGCTCAAGCCGTACAGGTAGATGTTGTGGCGGGCGGTCAGAAACTCATTCGTATTCGCGACGATGGTAAAGGGATCGACAAGGCAGAGCTCGCACTGGCGTTGTCGCGACATGCGACAAGCAAGATTTCGAGTCTCGATGATCTCGAAGCAGTGGCGTCGCTTGGTTTTCGGGGAGAAGCTCTGCCGAGCATCGCGTCGGTTGCGAGGCTGACAATTTGTTCACGTGCGCAGGATGGGGGTTCCGCCTGGCAGGTCGAAGCCGACGGCGGGCATACAAGCAATCCTGCGCCGGCTGCGCACCCGCAGGGTACGACGGTCGAAGTCCATGATCTGTTTTACAACACGCCTGCTCGACGCCGCTTCCTGCGTACGGAGCGGACCGAGTTCGGGCATATCGAAAAATGGATACGGCGGCTCGCGCTGTCTCGACCGGAGATTGCATTCACGCTGACGCACAATCAGCGTACCGTGTTGCAGCTCGTCGCGGCGAAAGACGAAGAAACGCAGCTTCAGCGCATCGCGAAGATCTGCGGCGACGCGTTTGGCGAGCAGTGTGTCTACGTCGAGCGCGAAGTCGAAGGCATTGCTCTGTCAGGGTGGATTGGTCTTCCGACATTCAATCGCAGTCAACCCGATCTGCAATACTGGTTTGTTAATGGCCGTAGCGTGACCGACAAAACGCTCTCTCATGCAGTGCGCCATGCATACAGAGACGTGCTGTTTCACGGCCGATATCCTGCTTACGTTCTTAATCTGACGATGGATCCTACAGGCGTGGATGCGAATGCTCACCCGGCGAAACACGAGGTACGTTTTCGCGACGGACGGCGTGTGCACGGCGTTGTCGCGCAAACTGTCGAGGTCGCGCTCGGAAACACTCGCCCCGGGGGTCACGATGTAACGCCAATCCCGATGACGCGGGACGCGGTATTCAACCAGGGGGCTATGCCTCTATCGACGCGACCCGCGCCAACCGCCGTGCGTGAAACGCTGGCCGCCTATCGTTCAATGGCGACGGCGCCGTCTCTGGCTGATGTCCCGGAGGACGCAAGGGAAGTGCCGCCACTTGGCTTTGCCGTTGCGCAGCTGGCAGGGGTTTATATTCTTGCCGAAAACAAGGACGGACTCGTCATTATCGATATGCATGCAGCCCATGAGCGCATCACTTACGAGAAACTCAAGCAGAGTTATGACGACCGTGATCTCGTTCGACAGCCTCTGCTCGTGCCGGAGGCGGTTGCCGTTGCCGAGAGCGAGGCTAATCTTGTCGAGGAATCGGGCGGCGCGCTGGAAAAACTGGGCCTGGTCGTCGACCGCTCCGGCCCTACCACACTAACCGTACGGGAAGTTCCCGCATTACTCAGAAACGCCGATGTCGAGTCGTTGTTACGAGACGTTTTGGCGGATATTTCAGAGTCCGGTCAGAGCAGCCGAGTCGAAGCGGCGAGCGATGAACTGCTGTCCACCATGGCCTGCCACCATTCGGTCCGTGCGAACCGCTTGCTGTCGCTCGATGAGATGAATGCGCTGTTGCGTGAAATGGAGGCGACAGAGCGTGCGGACCAGTGCAACCATGGCCGCCCAACGTGGACGGCGATCACGATGGCCGAACTCGACCGATTATTCCTGCGCGGCCGCTAGGACAGCGGCATGCACGCAACGGCCATTCTTCTGATGGGCCCCACCGCAACGGGCAAGACCGATCTTGCCATCAGCCTGTGCAAGCGCTTCCCCTGCGACGTCATCAGCGTGGATTCGACGCTTGTCTATCGCGGCATGGATATCGGTACGGCGAAGCCGGGTACCGAAACACTGGAGCGTACGCCGCATCGCCTCATCGACATCCGCGATCCGGAAGAGAGCTACTCCGCGGGTGAGTTCATTCGCGATGCGTATCGCGAAATGGATGACATCCTGGCTGCGGGGCGAATCCCGCTGTTGGTTGGTGGCACGATGATGTACTTTCGTGCGCTTACCGAAGGGATCGCGGAACTCCCTTCCGCGGACCAAGAGCTTCGACAGGCGATCGATGCCGAGGCTGCCGAGTCAGGCTGGCCCGCCATGCATGAAAAACTGCAACAGGTTGACCCTGCGGTCGCGACGCGTATTCAACCGAACGACAAGCAGAGAATTCAGCGTGCGCTCGAGGTCTACCGCTCCAGCGGTACGCCAATGTCCGAGTGGCAGCGGGAGTCGGCGCCGCTGCGTGATGACATCAGGTACCTGAAGACAGGGCTGAATATCGAGCCTCGCAGCCTGTTGCACGAGCGCATCGCGAGGCGCCTCCATGCCATGCTTGAAGAGGGCTTCCTTGATGAGATGCGGCGGCTTCGGGAGCGCCCTGAATTGCGCGCAGATTGCCCGGCAATGCGCTCGGTAGGGTATCGCCAGTTCTGGCAATACCTCGACGGAGATTGTTCGCTTGAGGAGGCAAGCGACCGGGCCCTGTTTGCCACACGGCAGCTCGCCAAGCGTCAAATCACCTGGTTGCGCTCAGAAAGAGACATTTTTCTCGCCGATCCCCTTGAAGCTGGCGTGATTGATGCTATATCGGCTTTTCTGGTGCAGTCCCTGTGATAGACTTTTTAATGCGCTTAGGCAGAAAGCCGCTGAAGGGCACCCCGGCGCCACCGGGCAGCGGTTTTCTAAAAACTGAATAACAATAAGGAGACCCAACATGGCTAAAGGGCAAACTTTGCAAGACCCCTTCCTGAATATCCTTCGCAAAGAAAAGATTCCGGTATCGATTTACCTTGTCAACGGCATCAAACTGCAAGGGCAGGTCGATTCTTTTGATCAGTTCGTGGTCTTGCTCAAGAACAGCGTGAACCAGATGGTCTACAAGCACGCTATTTCAACGGTCGTACCGTCACGCAATGTACGCCTGCCTTTGCCGGACGATGAGTCGGGAGATGGTGACGACTAAGATTACACACCGGTATCCGTGCCAGGAGGTCGTGATTGTTTGAACGACCGCAAAGTGGCGAGCGAGCAGTCCTCGTCCACGCGAGTCCCGACGGATTACCTGACAAGTCTGAACGTGAGGAGTTTGCCGAACTGGCCCGTTCCGCGGGTGCAGTGATTACGGGCGAGCTTGTTAGTTCACGTCGTCGTCCAGACCCACGTTATTTCATCGGTAAGGGGAAACTCGACGAACTCCGCAAGCTGATTGAAGAAAACGAGGCTGAACTCGTCATATCATCGGCGGCGCTGAATCCGAGCCAGGAACGCAATCTCGAAAAAGAACTCCGCTGTCGCGTACTTGATCGCGCCGGTCTTATTCTCGACATCTTTGCGCAACGAGCGCGCAGCTTCGAGGGCAAACTGCAAGTCGAGCTCGCGCAACTGCAACACCTGTCGACGCGCCTGGTGCGCGGCTGGACTCATCTGGAACGCCAGAAAGGCGGTATCGGTTTACGTGGCCCGGGTGAAACGCAGCTCGAGACCGACAGAAGGCTCGTGGGCCAGCGTATCCGGCAGCTGACGGAGCGCCTTGAGCATGTTGATACGCGTCGTACGATCAATCGCCGCAATCGCATGCGAGCCGAGATTCCCACCGTTGCGTTGGTCGGCTACACGAATGCCGGTAAATCGACTTTGTTCAATGCGCTTACCAATGCCAGCGTTTATGTGGAAGATCAGTTGTTTGCAACGCTGGACCCGACGGTTCGCCGCCTGGATTTGCCTGAAGGCGAGCATGTTGTGCTGGCCGATACGGTTGGTTTTGTTCGCGACCTTCCTCACGAGTTGATAGCAGCTTTCAGGTCGACCTTGCAGGAGGCGCGGGAGGCGGACTTGATTCTGCACCTTATCGATGCGAGCGACCCCAATCGTTGGCAGCGCGTTCGCCAGGTCAATTCTGTCCTCAAGCAACTTGAAGCCGATCAAGTGCCGCAGATTCGGGTGTACAATAAGATCGACAAGCTCGATAGAAAGCCGCGTATAACGAATAATCGCGAAGGCGAGGGCCGTGCTGTATGGATTTCCGCCGTCACCGGCGAAGGCCTGCCGCTGCTCAAGGATGCGATCGCAAGGCGCCTCCGGCAAGAGACCGTGCACCGTTTCATTCGTCTCGAGCCGGGGCAGGGTAGGCAGCGCGCAAAACTATTTGAGCTGGGCGCGGTCCTTAATGAGGAGGCGCTCGAGGAAGGTGGTTGGTCGCTGGAGCTGAAAATGGCGGAAAAGGACTTGCGGCGCTTCCTGAAGCGTGAAAACCTCACTGAAGAACAACTGATACCGGAGTCGATAACTCAGTCGGCACCCGCAGCAAACGAGTAGGAAAATATGGCTTGGAATGAAGGTGGAAATGGCAAAGACCCGTGGAAACGCGACGGGGGAGAGCCAAATGATCTCGATCAGATGGTGCAGGATCTGCAAAAACGGTTTGGCAGCATCTTGGGCGGAAACAGTAGCGGAGGCGGCATCGCCTTGATTGTCATGCTGCTGATTGCGTGGGGGCTGACCGGCTTCTATCGCGTAGATGCTGCCGAGCGTGGCGTCGTACAGCGTTTTGGTTCGTATGTCGAGCCTGTCACGATGCCTGGCCTGCGCTGGCACTTCCCGTATCCTGTAGAGACGGTCGATGTCGTCAACATCGAGGAGGTTAACGACTTTAACTACTCAACCGAGATGCTGACCGCGGACCTTTGGTATGTCTATATCGACATCGCCGTGCAGTATCGTCGCACAGATCCGGTCAAGTTCAGCTTCCTCGTTGAAGACCCGGACCAGACTCTCCAGGATCTGACCGAAAGCGCGCTGCGTGGCGTTGTCGGGACGAGCACCCTGGAATCGCTGATCGGTGAAAGGCGCGAGGAAATTCCGGCACGCACCATTGTCGAATTGCAGGACACGCTCGACGGCTATGGCGCGGGTCTGTCTGTCACGTCGATCAACATCAATAAAGTGAACTATCCGACGGCCGTGGAGGATGCAGTAGCCGATACGCTGCGTGCCACGAATGATGGTGATCGTTACAAATTTGAGGCTGAGAAGTACGCGAACGACATCGTGCCAAAAGCGCGAGGCCAGGCCCAGGTGATCTTGCAGGATGCAGAAGCCTATCGTGAGCGAGTTGTTGCTGAAGCGGAAGGCGATGCTTCGCGCTTCGAAGCCTTGCTTGTCGAGTACCAGAAAGCGCCTCGTGTCACGCGTGATCGCCTTTATATCGAAGCCGTAGAAGCGGTTTACGCTGAGTCAGCCAAGGTCCTGATCGACACTGATGGCAGCGGTAACCTGCTGTACTTGCCGCTCAACGAGATCATGAACCGGTCAGGTGTCAATATGCCATCGATCGAAAATGGCAACCTGCAGAATGCAGCTCGACCGGGAGCGCAGGATGAGGAGCGGCAAGAGACGCGAAATCCGCGCGAAAGGAGTACCCGTCAATGAATAACACACGATTTGGAATCCTTGTCGGGCTCGGTTTGGTCCTTGTTGTGGTCGGATTGTCTGCGTTTACGGTTAACGAACGTGAGCTCGCTATCAAGTTGCGCTTTGGTCAGGTTCGGGCCGCCCAGTACGAGCCTGGTCTGCATTGGAAATTCCCGCTGATTGAGACGGTTCAAAAATTCCCGGGCCGCATTCTGAAAATCGATGACGCACCGCAGGAGGTGTTTACACTCGATCGCCAAAACATGACGGTCGACTTTTTTGTGAAGTGGCGCATTGTAGATGAGGTGAAATTCTATACCTCGACCGGCGGCTCGCAGCAGGCAGCCGTTGATCGACTGCGGGAAATCATCAAGAACTCGGTGGTGACGGAATTCGGCAAGCGCTCGACGCGCGAAGCAATCTCTGTGCAGCGGATGGAGATCATGCGCGACATGCTGGCCATGGCACGACCGACGGCCGAAGGGCTCGGCGTTGAACTCGTGGACTTTCGTGTCAAGCAGGTTGAGTTTGTCGCTGAAGCGCGGGAGTCTGTTTACCGGCAAATGCGTGCTGAACGCGAGCAGCTCGCGGCGCAAACTCGCGCAGAGGGACGTGAGGCGGCTGCACTGATTACTTCCACGGCAGACAAGAATCGGACAGTAATTCTTGCAGATGCCGACAGGCAGAGTCAGATGATCCGCGGTGAGGGCGATGCGAGGTCGGCGGAAATATATGCCAGTGCGTACAGCAAGGATCCTGAATTCTACGCGTTTTACCGCAGTATCAACGCTTACAGGAATGCGTTTGGCAAGAGGGGCGACATTCTTGTGCTGGATCCGAATAACGAGTTCTTCCGCTATCTAAACCAGTCCGGCGGCAATCAATAACGTATAACGCTGAAGTTGCGCGATGAACTGGACTGAGATACTGACGGCGGTGGCGCTCGTGCTGGTGCTTGAGGGCATGCTGCCATTCATATCGCCTCGGAAGTATCGTGAGATGGTGGCGGAAATTTCGCGCCTGGGGGACAATCACATTCGCACTGTCGGGTTCGTTGTAATGATCGTTGGAGTCGTGGTGCTTTTTCTTGTGCGTAGCTAAGTGCAAGCAGACTGAAGAGCAGGAAAGTCATGGGTAAGAACGTAGTTGTTATCGGCACCCAGTGGGGGGATGAAGGCAAAGGAAAGATTGTCGACCTCCTAACGGATCGCGCCGCGGCTGTTGTACGTTTTCAGGGTGGCCACAACGCCGGACACACGCTCGTTATCGACGGCGTGAAGACGGTGTTGCACCTGATACCGTCTGGCATTCTGCGCGATGGAGTCGATTGCCTGATAGGCAATGGCGTCGTGCTGGCGCTCGATGCGCTGGTGCAGGAGGCCAGCGCACTTATCGAGAGCGGCGTTCCTGTCTACGAGCGGTTGCGGATCAGTCCGGGGTGCCCATTGATTCTGCCATCGCATGTCGCACTGGATGCGGCGCGAGAAAAGGCTCGTGGATCCGGGGCAATCGGAACGACTGGGCGGGGTATTGGCCCTGCTTATGAGGACAAGGTTGCCCGGCGGGCGCTGAAGGTCTCGGATCTGTTTGTGCGAGAGAACTTTGCGGCCAAGCTTGGTGAAGTACTCGACTATCACAATTTTCTGCTGAAAAACTACTTCAAGGCAGACACGGTCGACTTCGCAAAGACGCTTGACGAGGCGATGGAATATGCCGAGATCATAGCGCCTGTGACGGCCGATATTACACAGATTCTTCATGACCTTGCCGCTGCCGACAAGGGCATCCTGTTCGAAGGAGCGCAGGGCAGTTTCCTGGACGTCGATCATGGCACCTATCCGTTTGTGACGTCCTCCAACACCGTTGCCGCTGCGGCAAGCACCGGGACAGGTGTTGGCCCTCGCGACCTCGATTACATCCTCGGAATAGTCAAGGCGTACACGACGCGGGTCGGCGCCGGACCTTTTCCGACGGAGTTGTTTGACGATTATGGCGCGCACCTGGCGAAGGTTGGTGCTGAATTTGGCGCAACGACAGGCCGACCGCGACGCTGTGGCTGGTTCGATGCTGTCGCATTGCGGCGTTCAATCATCAACAGCAGCGTTTCGGGATTATGCGTAACCAAACTTGATGTTCTCGACGAACTGGAGACGATTCAGATTTGTGTGGGCTACGCAATCGACGGAAAACCAATTTCCGGCTTGCCCGTAGTCGTAGATCGTTTTGCAGAGTGCAAGCCGATCTACGAAGAGTGGGCCGGCTGGCGGGAATCAACCGTGGGTGTCACGGCATTTGATAAGTTGCCGGAAAAGGCGCGTGCGTACCTGGCACGCATCGAGGAGCTTGCCGGAGTCCCTGTCGATATTATTTCAACGGGACCTGATCGCGAGCAAACGATAATCAAGACGCATCCGTTCGAATAACAGTAGCGCGAGCAACCAGAGTGAAAAAACGCCTCCACCTCCGCCTGAGGTGGATTCGCTCGATCGCACGGTCACTGCAACGGTCGCCGAATCGCTGAGCCCGCCCGGGTCGGATACTGCGAGACTGAAACGCAGCAAGGTATCTGATGAGACTGAAGGCGCAGAAAATGACGCGCTCGATGTATTTGCCCCACTCAGTGCGACCGTCGGTCCCAGCGTTTGCGTCCAGGCGTAAGTTAGCGGATCACCGTCGGGGTCATTAGAGCTGCCGCCATCGAGCGTGACCGGACTGCCGCTGCTCACGGTCTGGTTGTTGCCGGCAACCGCATTCGGAGTAGCGTTTACGCCTGTCCCATCCGATATGTTTATTCGCAAAACGCTGCTTCCGCCGATCGATCCGCCTGTAGCATCACTTAGCGTAAGTTCGAAGAATTCACTGTCTTCGCCGCTACCATCATCGAGAATGCCGTACTCGATCCACTTCGGACCAGCGTCGCCATCTGCCCATGTAATAGTGCCGTTTGCCGGACCCGAGTAATCTGTTCCGGCGGTGGCATTACCATCTGAGATCGAGTACTGAACGGCCAGAGTGCCGGACACGCTGCCTTTGCGCCGCATGACAGCGACCGCTGTGGCGAAACCTCGCTCGGATATTGTTACTTCTTCGCGGTCAAACTCGACCGTCGATATGCCGCCCGGGTCGCTTATATACAGGCTGGCCAGGTTGGGCGACGCCAATGTCGCGCCGCCTTGTGGCGCCGTGAGTTTGATTACGAGGCGTTCGATGTCTTCTGGAACGCCATCGTTCTGGATTCCAAGGTCGATGAATTTGTCCGACGCATCACCGTCGGCCCAGCTCAAAGTGCCTTTGGTCGCGACAACGTCAGCAGTC
>Ga0224513_10000581_pt1 | contig 14062 bp, 13 predicted proteins | sample SF_May12_sed_USG_5_FD_169109 | JGI IMG/M metagenome (GOLD analysis project Ga0224513, IMG submission 169109) | Sediment microbial communities from San Francisco Bay, California, United States - SF_May12_sed_USGS_21 | ecosystem: Environmental > Aquatic > Marine > Sediment | place: USA... | reverse complement strand
GCACTGACCGCCGCCCGGTAAAGTGCGTCATCAACCGCCGCTGAGTGCAGCAGCGTGCCGTCTATATCGAAAATAGTTGCGTGCACAACGAATCCTGGCCTGCTAGTGAACTCTAAGTCCGAAGAAACCAACGATAACCGAAAGCACCCGTCATTAGGACACTCGCCACGGCGGGTACCGTCTGTTTTCGCCACCATGAAAAATGCAGATAACGTTGCCGGCCGGGTCGCGCAAGCAGGCCTCACGCCAAAGCCAGCGCTGGTCGACCGGCTGTGACTCGAAAGCCAGCCCCGCAGCTTCCAGCTCACGAACCCTGGCGTCTACATCTTCGACTTCGAAATAAATGGTCACGCCGGTTGCTTCGGCGAGCTCATCGACTGCGTGCACAGACAGCGTCGCACCATTGTCCGTTTCGAACCGCGCATAGCGCGGCGGGCTGTCCACGATCTGTACCAACCCAAGCGCCTTATAGAAGGCAACTGAGGCGTCGTAGTCGATGGTCGGGAGAGTTATCTGGTTGAGTTCCATCTGGCAAGAACCTTCCTCAAAAACAAAAGGCCCGCAAAACGGGCCTTTTGAACAAACTGTCAGACTGCCCTAATGGTGTCCAGGCGTTGCCGGTTCCATCGTGCTTTCGCCATAGTACTCGACGCGCGTGTCCTCGATGTAGTTACCTTCCAGCGACATGAGCCAGATCAGCACGAGCAAGGCCGCCGGTGGTCCGAGAATTGCCACCTTCAGTGCAAGACGCTCCCAGCCCATATGCATGAAGATCCAGACAATGCCGCTGGCCTTCAGAAACATAAAGAGCAGGATCAGAAATGTACGTAAAGAGCCGTGCTCCAAGAAATCGGTTGCGTAGGACATACCACTCAAAACGAATAGTGCGCCCCACATGATCCAGTAGATCTTCAGTGGATGTTGTTGTCCTTCTTCGGCCATGCCCAATACTCCTGCCGACTACCAGAGATAGAAGAGTGCGAAAATGAACACCCAGACGAGGTCGACGAAATGCCAGTACAAGCCGGTAATTTCGACGATTTCGTAGTTACCACCACGTTTTTCGTAGTAACCATTTCTTACACGGAACGCGATGACCAGAAGGTAGATAACGCCTGCCGAGACATGCATGCCATGGAAGCCCGTGATCATGAAGAAACTCGAGCCGAACTGGGCGGCGCCGAACGGGTTCTCCCAGGGACGCACACCTTCCGAGATTAGTTTGGTCCACTCGAAGGCCTGCATTCCGACGAACGTTGCGCCCAGTAGCGCGGTCACGACCATGAGCCAAAACGTTTTGTTGCGGTCCTTGCGGTAGCCCATATTCACCGCGAGAGCCATTGTTCCGGATGACGTGATCAGGACGAACGTCATAATCGCGATAAGTAACAGCGGCACCTGGACGCCAAATGCCTCCAGCGCAAACACTTCCGAGGGGTTCGGCCACGGGTCGGTCGTCGCGATACGGACCGACATGTAGCCGACCAGGAAGCAGCTGAAGATGAAGGTATCCGAGAGCAGGAAGATCCACATCATGGCCTTGCCCCAGGGCACGCCAAATACCTGCTTGTCCTTGGACCAGTCTTCTACAAGACCTTTTTTACCAGGCGCCTCTGCGCCGCCATCCAGTACCGCTTCAGACATAAGGACCCCTCAGGTCATAAAAGTTACGTCGATAACAGCAACCCAAAAAGAATCAACCAAACCAGGAGCAGGAAGTGCCAGTAGATCGTGCACAGTTCGATACTGCGCCGAATCGCGGTGCCTTCTGCTGTGCCCAACATCACACGAGCCGTCGCGCGCGCCCAGACGTACATGCCGCCAACAATGTGCACCGCGTGCGCGCCGGTCAGAAAATAGAAAAAGGCATTCGACGGATTGTTCGTAATGAACTGTCCGCCCGCCTGTAACTGTTGCCAGGCGACGAATTGCCCGATAACGAAACTCGTAGTCAGCAGACCGGTCACAATCAGGCCCGGCTTCAGTCGTGATACCTGACCCTTTACCGCACCATTGCGCGTCCACTGGAAAGCGAGACTCGCGAAGATGAGCATCACGGTATTCGTCCACAGTAGCTGCGGCTCGGTCATAGGTACCCAGTCACCGAGCTCCATGCGCAGCGCGTAGGCGCTCAGAATCAACGCAAAGAACGACGTGACGACCGCCAGCAGTGTCATCAATGCAATGAGACGCGTATTACTGCCGTCACCGAGCGGCCCATGATGTGCCGTCGCGCTGACTTCTTCAGCGATCCAGGGTTGCGTGTTGAACGACTGCTTTAGTAGCCACCCGAGCAGGGCGGCCAGCATGATGGCAAGCGTAATAAGGCCGATTTCCATTAGTGCTCTTCTCCGTGCTCCCGACCCACTGGTGCCTTGTCAGCTGGCACATTCTGCGGAATGAAGTCGTCCTCGTAGCCCGGCACGCTGTAGTCGTACGCCCAGCGATGGCACTCAGGCAACTCGTGCCCCCAGTTGCCGTGCTTCGGGGGATGATCCGGCGTCTGCCACTCGAGCGTCGTTGCATCCCACGGATTCGGGTCGGACTTCGGACCTCGCGCCAGGCTCCAGATAATATTCACAAAGAACAGTATCTGCGCAGCTGCGACGAACAGCGCCGACATGGTGATAAACGCGTTCAGGTCCTGAGCGGATGCCGGCATGAACTCGGTATTGCCCATCGAGAAATATCGTCTCGGCACACCCTGGAACCCGAGATAGTGCATTGGCAAATAAATCGAGTACGTACCGAGGAACGTCATCCAGAAATGCCATTTGCCGAGCGTCTCGTTGTACATCTTGCCCGAGATCTTCGGCCACCAATGATAGATAGCACCGAACACCACGAGGACCGGCGACACGCCCATGACCATATGGAAATGCGCGACGACGAAATAGGTATCGGAAAGCGGCAGGTCGATCGTCACATTGCCAAGAAACAGGCCTGTCAGTCCGCCATGAATAAACGTAAACACAAACCCGATCGCGAACAGCATCGGTACACGCAGGTGGATATTCCCCTCCCACAGTGTCAACACCCAGTTATAGACCTTAATGGCAGTGGGCACCGCGATAATCAGCGTCGTCGTGGCAAAGAAGAACCCGAAATACGGATTCATTCCGGACACGTACATATGGTGAGCCCAGACAATGAAACTCAGGCCGCCAATCGCAATAATGGCCCAGACCATCATGCGGTAACCGAAGATGTTCTTGCGTGCGTGCGTCGACAACAGATCGGAGACAATACCGAAGGCCGGCAGCGCCACGATGTAGACCTCGGGATGACCGAAGAACCAGAACAAATGCTGGAACAGAATCGGGCTGCCACCCGTGTAACCCGGGTCCGCGCCCATTGATGAAATCGCCGGCATGAAGAAACTCGTCATGAGCGTCTTGTCGAACAGCATCATGATCGCGCTGACAAGCAAAGCCGGGAATGCCAGCAAACCGAGGATCGTCGCAATGAAGATGCCCCAGACCGACAGCGGCATGCGCATCAGCGTCATGCCACGGCAGCGCGCCTGCAACACCGTAGTCACGTAGTTGAGGCCGCCCATCGTAAACGCGATGATGAACACACCCAGCGACGCAAGCATCAGAAGGATGCCCCAGTCTGTCCCGGGCGTGCCCTGCATGATTGCCTGTGGCGGATACAGCGTCCAGCCGGCACCGGTCGAACCACCGGGCACGAAGAAGCTGGCAACAAGGATGATGACCGAAAGCAGGTACACCCAGTAACTGAGCATATTCAGGAACGGGAACACCATGTCGCGCGAGCCACACATAAGCGGGATCAAATAATTGCCGAAGCCACCCAGGAACAATGCGGTCAGCAGGTAGATCACCATGATCATGCCGTGCATCGTGATGAACTGATAATAGTTCTCGGGATTAATAAACGAGAACTGATTCGGGAACCCCAGTTGCAGGCGCATCATCGCCGACAGCCCCAGCGCGATCAGGCCAACGAAGATCGCCGTGATGCCATACTGGATGGCGATGACCTTGTGGTCCTGGCTCCAGATGTATTTCGTAATGAACGTCTGCGGATCATGATGCTCTTCTTCGTGATCACGATCAGCGATTGCAACGTAAGACATAGATCCGACCCTATAACGTGTTGATGTAGGCGACCAGATTCTTGATCGCCTGTTCATCGTAAATCGACTGGCCCATCAGCCCCATCTGGAAACCATAGTAGTCCTGCGGGTGCGAGCCCCGAACGTCGTCGCGAAAGTTGTGCAACTGACGCTCCAGGTACCAGTCCGACATCCCGGCCACACGCGGTGCATTGAGTGCCTGCACGCCCATTCCGTCCCCGGCGTGGCAATATGCGCAGATCCTGTATTCCTGTGCGCCAGCGGCGACATCACCTTCGATCGTCGATGTGACCGGGTTATCCGGGAAAGTGCGAATGTGAGCCACGACGTTGTCGATCGCCTGTTCGTCCGCCAGCGTCGCCACCATGCCGATCATCTGCTGCCCGAACGTATCGCCCTGGTGTGTGCCGCGCAGACCGTTCTTGTAGTTCAGGATCTGGCGTTTGAGATACCACGCACCCTGTCCGGCAAGTTTCGGCGCGTTCATCGCGACGCTGCCCTCACCCTGCTGGCCATGACAAGCCGCACACACGCCATACTGGGCTGCGCCAATCGACGCATTGCCCGCTGGTTTATCCTGCAACGCAGCATAGGTTGACTGCTTCGCGAGCCAGGTAGCGTAGCTGTCCTCACCATCAACGATAACTGCACCTCGCATCGTGTGATGTCCGACGCCACATAGTTCCTCGCAGAGGATTTCGAAGCGGCCCTCCTTCGTCGGCGTCAACCAGAGGAACGTGTTCATGCCAGGCACGAGATCCATCTTGACGCGGAACTGCGCCACGGTGAAATTGTGCAGCACGTCTTTAGAGCGCAGTAGGAATTTAACGGGCTTATCAGCGGGCAAATGGATTTCGGGACTGTAGACGAGCACATCGTCCTGGCCATTCGGATCATCCGGGTCCATGCCGAACGGGTTATCGTGCGTTATGCGTTCCGCGTCGACCTCACCCAGCTTGCCGTCTTCGCCCGGCAAGCGGAAGGTCCAGTGCCATTGCTGGCCTACGGCTTCAACGACATGCGCTTCCTCGGGAACATCCACAAACTTCGCCCAGACGAACAGACCGGGCGCCAGCATGGCCGCCACACCGATAGCGGTCAGCGACGTCAGCCAGGTTTCGAGTTTCTTGTTCTCGGGCTCATAGGTCGCTCGTGCGTCCTTGCGATACCGGAACTTGATGACGCAGTACGCCATAAAGAGATTGACGGCGACGAAGACGAAGCCCGTCACGTAGAGAGTGATGTCGACTGTAAAGTCCACCATCCCCCAGTTGGAAGCCAACTCGGTGAATGTCCATGGACTCAGGAGGTGAAACAGGAGCGAGCCAACGACGAGCAGAATCAGTACAACGGCTAAAGGCATACGACGCACATCCCCCGGTATTGATTATGTTTTTATTCTTACCTCGCTAATCAACATACGGGAAAAGGTACGTATTTTCCACAATAGACCCTTATTAGAGGCCAATATCCTGTTTGACTTTCTCCTCGGCCTTCTTGAGATCCGACTGCAGCCGGTCCAACTCCTGTTGCAGAGGCCCCGTCAGCATTGCAGTTTCGGCGTTGAGTTCGATCGCCGGAATTGCTGCAGCTATGTTGACGGGTGGCGACACGGGTTGAACCGGCGCGCGCCAGTTTGCGATAGCGATTAAGGCAATAGCGGCGGCCACGCCAGTGATCGTGCTCGCCCACCAGAAAAGCGGTGGCCTGGCCACGGGTGCAGGGCGACTATCCTCTGACTCAGGTGTTATGGCACGCAACGATGCTTCGATACGACGATCGAGTTCATCAGATACGGACACGTCGATGCGCTGTGCGTCATCGTGCAGTTGGCTGGCTAACTTATCCATAGGCTTCACTTTGTTGGGCCGCGCCGTTCAGGTGCGTTTCCAGCACACGCCGCCCTCTCATCAGGTTGACTTTGGTCCAGGACGCGGAGCGGTCCAGGGCTTTGGAAATATCGTTGACGGACATGTCTTCGGCATAGCGCAACCACATCGCCGAGTACACTTCGTCATTGAGCAGCTGGCGTGCACTGACCCACAGATTATCTGTCTCCGAGTCGGCTATGCACTGCTGCAAAGGGTCGTTCTCTTCGTCACGCAGGTCGCCGATCTCTACGAGATCAGGACCGCGCAACTTGGCGGCGTTGCGAATCGCAATTCGGTACAGCCAGGTACTGAAACGCCAGCGCGGATCGTAGGAGTGCAGGTAGCGATACGCCGCTATTAACGTGTCCTGTAACACGTCCTCCGCATCCGCATAGCTCGGGCTACGCGTCAGAAGAAAGCGCAGCAGGCGCACTCTGTAAGCACGCACGAGGTCCGCGAACGCGTCCGCGGACCCCGCTTTAGCGGCGGCAATCAGTTTGAGCTCATCACTCACTTAGCGTCCGAACAACGAAATCCGGCGCGATTGCCAGGGAGATGCTGAGGTTGTTACCACTCGCTTCAACTGTAGTGCCCTGTAACACAGCAACCATTTCCTCATCCATTTCATCACTGAAAGCCATCAGGCTCACCAGGCCACGAACCACGCTGGCCAGCGATTCAGCCATTTCAGGCTCGGTTGTCACCAGCTTGGCTTCCAGAGCGAGTTTGTCGGCGGCCGCGGCCATCATGAACGCGACCTGCTCGGTGTTGCGCAGAATATTGGAATCCCAGTCCGAGTCGCCGTCATCGCCCATGGCCGCAGAGTTCATGCCCGCCTGCAACAGTGTCTTCTCAGCCGAAAGCACCAGCAGGGCACCTTTGTGGCTCTTCCTGCCTGCAATCTTACCGTTGTTTGCGAGCAGTCCCTGCATCTGCTCCTCACTGCCTGTAATCAGGATCTTGTTCTTGAGCGCCAGACTGACCCATGACTCATCTTCGAGCGATTCGATATCTATTTCGATGTCACCATCAGAGAGGTTCAGTTTCTCGTCGCCGTCTGTCCCCGAAAAATGGTAGTAGGTTTTGCCTGAGGCTTTGATCGGAGTGAGATCACCATCGGCGGCAACGAAGGTCATTATCTTGTCCCTGGTCTCCTGGCTGAAGTTGCCTTCAAACAGGATTACAGGCCCCGATCCTTCCAGCGAAAACGCCGTCATACTGTCGAGCTCTTTGTCCAGATCCACGCCGGCGTCTTCCTCAATATCGGAAAATGCCTCGTCCTGGAGCCACGCATAGACGCTCTGGCCCGGTCCGTCCTTACGCATTTGCTCAAGATCAATATGGAAATACCAGACGGCCGACCCCGGGAGGTCCTCGACATCCGCGGTGGCCAGCACCGGCAAGGTCAGTAGCAGTCCAACAACTAGAATTTTCAAATAACGCATCGACATACCCTCAAATCAAGTTCTTATAGAGTTATAGGGGCAATCGCTGGGTTTGGTTACACGTCAGGCTGCTTTTTTCCGCTGGTCATGTAACTCACGCCGTAGGTCAGCACGAAACCGGTGATGAAACCCGGGATTGCCTCGTACAGGCCGTGGTAGTCGGCCTTGAACCAGGTCAGCCAGGCGACGCTAGCCAGGAATCCCCCGGACATGCCCGCCAGCACGCCCTCCCAGGTGATGCGTTTGTAATAAAGGATACCCAGTATGACGGGGCCGAACGCGGACCCGAGCCCCGACCACGATGCCAGTACGAAATGGAAGATCACGCGTGGCTCCTGGATACCGAGCACGACGGCGATGGCGCCAATCACGATCGTCACGATCTTGCCGTAGCTGGCCAGGCGTGCGTCGCTTTCATTGCTGCCCATTATCTTCTGATAGGTATCGCGAACCACGGACGAGGACGCCAGGAGCAGAAGCGAATCGACTGTGGACATGATCGCGGACAGGACCACCACCAGCAGCATCCCGGCGATAATCGGCGGGAACAGGTTGCTCGAGATGACCGGGAAAATTGTCTCCGGATCGTCGAGGCCCGGATACAGAGCGCGACCCGCGACTCCGGCCGTCACGGCTCCCGCAGTGAAAAAAAGCAGCACAACCAACGACACTACGCGTGCTTTCCGGATCTCCATATCATCGCGTGCCGACATGTAGCGAATCATTAATTGCGGCACGCCGAGAAACGGCAGGCCGACAGCGGCAAAGCTCGCTATACCAATCCAGACAGGCTTGCCGGTGAATGCAAGCAGGTCGAGCAACGCCGGGTCCTGCTGAGACAGGGAGAGCTTCACCTCGCCCCACCCGCCGGACGCGATAATGGCTGCTGTCGGCACCGCTATGAGGCCCAGCAACATGAGTACACCCTGCACAACGTCGGTATAGGACACGGCCTTGTAGCCGCCAACAAACGTATACCCAATGATGAACACCGCGCCGACGACGACGCCGGTCCGGTAATCCATACCCAGAAAACTTGAGAACGCCTTGCCCGACGCCACCATCTGCGCCGTCACATACGTCGTCACCATGACCAGGATAATCAGTACGGCAACACCACGAACCAGGTGCCATTTGTCCTGGAACTTCGCTGCCAGCACATCCGGGACCGTGATCGCATCGGTCTCATCACTCAGTTTCTTGAGCTTGCGCGACACCAACCCCCACGACAGTGCAATACCGACCATTTGACCAACGACGACCCAGTAAGCCTGCACGCCTACCGCATAACCCATACCGGACAGGCCGAGCAGCAACCAGCCGCTCTCACCCGTCGCATTGGTGCTGAACGCCACTACCCAGTACGGCAGTTTCTTACCTGCGAGATAGAAGCCCGAAAGCGTGTGTGTCTCGCGTCGACTCCAGATCGCCAGCGCGGCCAGGATGCCGAGATAAACAATGAGGACGGTGACGGTCGTGGACATAGGTGCAGCCTGTTTTGAATTCAGCCGATGGGAGACCCGGGAGGTACCGTCGCCGGGGCCAGGGCCTTGATGGCGTCAGGGTCGTCCATCAGCCGCTGAATTTCGCGTTCGGCAAAGCGGAACTGGGCGCGCAACGCACGGTCACCCGGACCCCGCCGGGAGAGCCATGCCTGCAGCTCACTCACCGAGGCGTACGCTTGCGCACGAACATCGGTGTCGGCACTTTCATCGAAGGCGAGGCCGAGCAACCCGTACAGCACCTGCATGTTCGTTTGTCGCTGGATCGCCGCTTCCATACCTTTGGCAGGTTCCGCGTACCAGCTCGCATTAAGCAGGCCCTGGGCGATGGTATCGAAACCGATCGATCCGGCGCGTTCAAGACGCGCTGCCCTGTGCGGGTCGAGCAGAACCTGCAGGGTGAGGGCAACCGAGCTGCGCGCGGGCGCGATCGCATCGAAATTCATGCCGGTGGTGCCGGCGAAGGTCTCTCGGGATTTCGGGTTATTCGGCACGCGCGGCGTGATCGTATCAACCAGGCTTTGCGGCAAACTCAGAACCGTCGGGTCCAGCGTGGCCAGCAAGGCATCGATCGCCTGCTGCTGGCGCGCCACTGCCACCGGGCGGGCATCAGCCTGTGAATCGGCGCGCAAGCGGTAGTTGAAATACTGACCGCCTATGAGTTTGCCGACTGCCTGGATCTGAAAACGGTGCAGCAGATAGATTGGCACCAGGGTTTCTTCAATCGTCGAAAGTGGTCGACCGATGCGAATATTGCGCTCCGAAAAACGCTGCAGGGCAATTTCGCGAACCCGCATCAGATGCTCGAGTTCAGCAATGGCATCAGCGCCGTTGTCCCAGAGGTTGCCATCCGGATGTGACGTGGAAACCGCACGGGAATCCATGTCAGCGACGTATTTGAAACCCTGGCGAAACGTTTCGCGCAAGATGTCTGCCCGCTCTTTAGGGCGATCTACGTCATCCGGAAAATCCTGGTAAGCATAGAGTACTGTCCGCTTGTCCCACTCACCTATACCAACGTCATAGGCTTCCGACAGATCAAGATCACCCTCCGCGGTGATGCGCACCAGGGGCGCGGGGTAATCCATCACCGAGGCACGATCCTGGGTGCTGGCCGCGAAGTTGTGCTCGAAACCGAGCGTGTGCCCAACCTCATGTGCCGACAACTGGCGAATTCGTGCAAGCGACATCTCCAGCATTTCCGGCGGCACCGACTCGCCATCGTAAGGGGCCAACAGGCCTTCGGCGATCAGGTAGTCCTGCCGAACGCGTAGCGAACCGAGCGACACGTGTCCCTTCAGAATCTCGCCTGTGCGCGGGTCGAGAACGGACGATCCATAAGACCAGCCACGTGTCGAGCGATGCACCCACTGAATGACGTTGTAACGCACGTCCATCGGGTCCGCGCCTTCGGGCAACATCTCGACCCGGTAAGCATCTTGATAGCCGGCCGCCTCGAACGCCTGGGCCCACCATCTGGCGCCATCGAGCAACGCGGATCGTACGGGCTCGGGCGCGCCTCGATCCAGGTAATAGATTATGGGCTCAACTGCCTCGCTGACCTCGGCCGACGGGTCCTTCTTCTCCAGCCGATGGCGGCGCCCGAAGTCCTTGATCAATTGGCCACCAATCGGCGTCGCATAGTCCGCAAACCCGCCGCTGTCATAGCGCAATCCGATTACGCCGGCGCGCGGATCATAAGGAAGTGGCTCGTAGTTGTCGTCGGGCAAACGAATAAACGAATGGTGGACGTGAACTGTCAGTGCATTGCTGTCAGGGACAACGGTCGGGAGATGCGGCCCGGTAGCACTGCCGACCAGCGTGATGATCGCCTCGATCTCGGTGTTATCAGGAAATGCTTTCGTACGCGGCAGGAAGATTGCAGACCGTGAATCGTCTACGCTGAAACTACCCTCGCCCGCAGCCGCCAGGCGCGCGCCCAAGGCATGCGAATCACGAACAAAAAACTCGGTGGCATCGATAATCGTCGACGTAGCGTCAGTATCGATATCGGTAAAGCCCCAGATCACGGACCGGGCGAACGACTCCGTGATCGCCTGGCGTTCGGCGGCGTTATCGCTGCGAGCGCGATACTGGAGATTGTCCTCGACAAGCAGGATCTTCGGGCCGCTGCGCATGAAGCGCACGATCTTCGTCGAACCAAGCTGCCCACGATCGATCCCGAGGTCGTTGGAGCCGACACCTCGTGGCAACGATGTCTGATAAATAAAAGGCACGTCGAATTCTTCGACGCGCACCAGCATGCGACCCGTTTCCTCATCCCACCATGTGTCGATGAACCCTTCGAAGGACTGGTACGCAGTCAGATCGATTGACGCCTGCTGGGCGGAGCCCTGCCCGGCGGCCAGCAGCAGGTACAGCGCGAGCGTCCAACACAGGAAACGGTTTGGCATTAGTTCTCCTCGCGGGCCCGAGAGCGGTCCGACTCTAACAATCAATCAGGGTTGGCGCGTGATGCGGCCGGCAATGATCCCGGAGATCAGCACGAAGAACCCCATGCCAAGCAGGTACTCGGGATAGGACCGCGTGATACCGCAGTAGTAGACACCTGCGATCACAATCACCTGGAATGCGTTGATGAACAGGCTGTCACGCTTCTTGGCTTTGGGAAAACGAATTCTCGAAATCATAAGCAGTGCGAGCACAAACATCATGACAGGCAGATAGAGGTGCAATTGCAACACACCTGCTATGTCGGGGTGATAAATCAAGACGAGTATCACCGACGGCACGAGTCCGCCACCCGCAGCCGTGATGGGTACGCCAGAAAACCAGCCAGTACCCGGCTGATCGGACGTCAGGTTGAATCGCGCCAGACGCATAGCACCCGTCAGCGCGAAGACGGCGACTGCCAGCATCAACACCCAGAATTGTCCCGACTCGTACTCGACACCGCCGATTTCCATGCCGGCATTCAGAACCAGCACGGCCGGCGCGACGCCGAATGAGACCAGGTCGGCCATGGAATCGAACTCAGCGCCAAAGTCGGAAGTCGCTTTGAGGAGGCGCGCGGACAAGCCGTCCATCACATCGAGCAATGCGCACCAGACGATAATCCATGCAGCCAGCTCCAGTTCGCCCAGCTGTGTCGTCACGATTGACGCAATGCCGAGCAACAGGCTCAGCGCAGTGAATCCGTTGGGTATGGTGTAGCGAAGGCGGCTGCTCAAGGGCTTTCAACCTCTTGTTATTCGTGGACCCATTCTGCATCTGGTGGCTCTGATTATCCACCAATCAACTGGCTTTTGGGTCAGCCACCCCACCAGCTGGTGCTCCGGACGTTGGCCCCATTGCCAGTAATGCCAATCGGACCACGCGGCATAGTCAGCTGCATTCGCATGCCATCGCGGTCGATTTCGATCACAACCTCTTCGCCAGGCTCACCCTGCATCGTCTGATTGCGAAGATCCGACATGCTGAATATCCGCTCTCCGTTGTAACTCACGACCTGGTCGCCCGCCTGCATCCCGGCACGGGTTCCTGGCGACCCGCCGAGGACCTGCGTGACATTGACCGCCGTCGGCTGCCCCTGTACCTCGAGATAGCGGGCATAGGCATCATCGCCGATTTCTGACCGAAGAATGGACTGGGTAGAGCTCATGGACGCGAACCTGTCGAGAGTCTCGCCGTTGCGTTGCGCTTCCCACGCAGCTTGCATGGCCTTGTACTGTGCCTCGGACTCCTGCTGCAGAATCCGCCGGGCCTCATCCTCAGAAAAGCCGCCCTCCACCATTCTGCTGACCCGGCGTTCCTGGTAGCGAATGATCCAGTCCCGTGTCCCGGCGGATGCGCCACGCGCTGCCTCCCGCACGCGCTCTACCGACTCGCGCCGATCGGCTACCTCGCGATTGCCAGAGCCTTCCAGTCGTTCGATCTCCTCGAACAGCATTGCCAGCGTATCTTCGAGCGCGATTCGGGCTTCTCGCTCCTCGGCAATAATTTGCTCGAGGCGCGCGAGCCGTTCCTCGGCACTGGCACTCTCGGGCAGCGCGCCAGTCTCAGTCGACGGCACCGAGCGGTCCGCAGTCGCCGCCTCGCCACCCATCCAGGCGCCCACAGCAAACCCGGCAAGAAGGCTGATGACGACAGCGAGGGCAATCTTGTTCATGCGGGCCTCCAGTTTATTCCGCGATCTGCGCGGCAACGACCGCTGCCGGGCAGCCCGATCCGGCCGCGTACGGCCCCAACCCGGTATTCACGCTGGCGACCCCTCCCGGCGCTATCTGTCCGCCTACGTTGAATCGTTTCTGCTGCGCGCGACCCGACGCATCGTCGTACTGCACGGCCACCTGCACACCCATGACCTTCACGGAGGTCTCATTTCTAACCGAAACAACGAGATTGTCGCTGTTGTCAGCTGAGCATGCGTGATTAATGTAGGCACCCGGATTCGATGGCAGATCAAGGCGGACAAGCTCGCCGGTTGCAGCCTCACCGTACTCGCCGCCAGCCTGTGCGACAGCCTTGAAGTGCTGGATGGCCTCGGGGTAGTTTCCTCGCGCCTTGGCGATGTCACCAAGTGCGTAATGCGCGGGCGCGGTCGGCAACAGCGCGATACTGTTTTCGAGGTCAACAACCGCCGCGTCTACCTGGCCAAGCTCCTTCCTCGCGAGCCCACGCTGCAGGTGGTAGTAGAAGAATTTGTCACGACGATCGATCGCACGACCGTAATTGGTCACTGCCATGTCAAATTTGTCTTCGACAAGACGAATATCGCCCCGCAGCGCATGAAAATGCGCTTCATCGGAAAACAGCTTCAGCGCCTCGTTAACCTTCGCGAGCGCAAGCTCGGTGTTCTTTTCAGAGAGTGCCTTGCGGCCTTCGTCATAGGCCTCATAGGCTGGCTTCAGCTGGTTGGTCTTGCGCATTACGGCCTGGTATTCACGCTCCCCGCGCGTGCCGCCTGGCGGCAGCGTGCTGGCTGTCGCAACGTTCGCACTCACGCGCTCACGTGACGGCGGATGGCTTGCAAAGAGCCCACTTAACCAGTCGGAGCGGCGATCCTCACTGAGCCGTACAAACGTCTCCTGGAGCGCCACGGCGCCCTGCGGGTCGTAGCCGGCTTTCGACATGTACTGCATGCCGTAGAGGTCGGATTCAAGCTCCGCGCTGCGGCCGTAC
>Ga0224513_10000580_pt1 | contig 14089 bp, 18 predicted proteins | sample SF_May12_sed_USG_5_FD_169109 | JGI IMG/M metagenome (GOLD analysis project Ga0224513, IMG submission 169109) | Sediment microbial communities from San Francisco Bay, California, United States - SF_May12_sed_USGS_21 | ecosystem: Environmental > Aquatic > Marine > Sediment | place: USA... | reverse complement strand
AAAAAATCAGAATCTCAATTTGTGGGATTCATCAAGGCTGCACGTTCCTTGGTTTTTTGATCAACTAATACATTTACATATTGACCAGCCTGTGCTTGACAATCGCCTATGTTGACTGAATATCCATCCAAGGTTTCTCCAATGCATCCAGATTCGGTAACTGCTATCACCTTGACCAACTCCATGGTTTCCTCGGGAGCAGTATAGAACATCAGATATGCAAAGAGCAGAGCAGATGCTACGGCAATAACTCCACCCACAATCAGAATTGAGTTCATTCCAGATGATTTTTTTGATTGCCTATTATTAATTGCTGACATGTCCTTGTTACGTGAATGCCAGATAAAATTGAGCCAGACATTTTCCTGAGGTGGATGCCACTTATGGAAATCGTAGTTTTGTAATCATATACAACATATGAAATTAGATTTTGGTATGCAATGTATACGTCCAAGTTATACCAAAAGTATGCATAGTAATAATATGCAAGAATTACAATCCACATACAAAACAGAAGAAGATGTAAAAAATGAGGATCTTCTCTCAATTGTCGCAGACAAATATTGCAGATTCATTCTTGAAGCCATTATGGATGTGCCAAAGTCAACAATAGAGATAGCCAGTGAAAAAAAGATTCCTCTCAGTACCGTATATAGAAGAATCCAGACTCTTCATGACAACAAACTGGTTAAGACGTCTGGCACGATTACAGATGAAGGAAAGCGACTCTTTTTGTACAAAAGCAGGATCAAAGGCATCAAAAGTAAATTTGAAAGCGGCAAGATAGATGTTGAGTTGATTCTCAATTAGCCCTTTTTTAGTAATCCGTAGATAATTTCATAATCCTATCTAAGATTATGAAGTCCTGATGAGTTTATCGACTGGCAGTAAAAATAGAATTCTCACTTTTCATTTTCCTCAGACAATTCTACAAAAACATAATTATCGAATTGGGCTATTGATGATCCCATTTGCAATTAGAACCATCAATGCTACTGGCACGCCAGCTCCTACTAAAATTCCAGTTAAAACCAAAACATCTCTTTTATCCATTATGCATCAAAAACTAGCTCTGATGATGGTTTAATACTTTCGTCTTCTTTAATCTTTAGATAATCTTACGTAACAAAAGACAGTGAAATTAGAATAATCCTATCTAAGATTATGAAATTTCCTCATTGGACTATTTTTTTGATTGATTTTTGATATGATTCTCATAAATGTAATACCAAGGATCCATGTTCACACTACTCAAATGTCCTTCAATCTCCTTTCCTTTTTTTGTTGGTTCTAATGCCATATTATTTTCTACCCTGATTATGAATTAAATGAAAAATAAACCTATTCATAAAAAAATAGAATATTTGTTTAAGAAAAATAGAAAAAATATATAAATTTTAAATCATCTGATTAAATAAAAATTTATAATCTCCATTAGGATTATGAAATGATTTCAGAAAGAAGATATATTGATATTCTTAGGTAGTAAATTGGTAAATTATTGAATCTATTATTTTTACTAATTATTCTCTCCAGCTCATTTTTAATTACAGAAGCAGATGCCACTGTACATTTTCCACCTCCACTAAAACAAGTTTCAGAAGGAGTATTACCAAAGAATGTAATTTGCTCGGAAGTATTTTCATTAATCATCAAGACTGCAGATGCCTCTCCTGCGTGTGTAAATTACACATCTGTTGAAAAATTGATACAAAGAGGATGGGGAATAAAAATTCCTGATACAATCATTGTACAAAAAGCACAATCAATTTGGGATTATTCAATACAGCAACAAGAAAATGAGTTTGAGGGAGATTACATTAAGGGACCTACAGAAGACGGCTATGAAATCACAAAATATGAGGTTGCTGGAAACACGATTGAAAAAATATCTGATCTCAAACTACCAAGTAATCTTATTCATCTCCAAAAAGATAATGAAAAACATTATGAAATATGGAACAACTTCATTAACCTCATTCCAGAAGCAAACAGGAATATCAGCGTATTTTACTTGACTACAGACGGAATAGGAGAAATAGGTGGAGGAGTAAACAGGGATTTGGAAGATCTCTCAAAATGGTATCTTTTTTACGATATTTATGATTCATATCCAGATGGGGAATTTGACGCAAAAGTCACAACCCATACAACGATTCATGAGTTTGGACACATTCTTACTACTTCCTCAAACCAACTAGAAGTGGATTCTGAACTTCTCAGAATGCTTTCAAATGATGAAAATAAATTTGATGATATATTTGCAATAAAATCCGAGGAATGCTTTCCAAGATACATGTCAGTTGATGGATGCGCCAAAACAAATTCATACATCAACCAATTTTATCAACTATTTTGGACTGATATAATCTCAGAATGGGATGAGATACAGTACATTGAGAGTGATGACAAATACTATGAGCAAATGACCTTGTTCTATGAAGTGTATGAAGATAGGTTTGTATCAGAATATGCATCAACCAACGTAGATGAAGATATTGCAGAATCATGGACAGCGTTTGTCTTATTGGAAAAACCTCGTGATACTACATTCATATCAAATCAAAAAATATTGTTTTTTTACGAGTATCCTGAATTAATCGAAATGAGGAATCATATAAGAAATAACTTGTGAGTGCTTGTACAATTCAATTTATTTTAGAACATGTTCAATAATAATCAATTTTAGGCTATTCTGATCGTCTTCTTTCATAATCTCCATTAATATTATAAATTGAGACTATTTTATTTTCTTAGCAAGATCCATTATCACTTTCATCTGTTCCATGATAATTGCATTTTTCTTATCTAGCTCACTTTTGGCAAATTGCAACTCATCTCTTAATTTTTCTACTTCTTGACTGCTTGCAGGTGCAGAATCAAATCTTCTCGTTCTATATTTTATCCACTTTTTCATTCTGGCATAATGTGCTGGATGTGGCCATTGCCTACTCCCATATACTGCAACGATTCTGTCTATGTCATAATCCGTTAAATCAAGTTGTTCATTGTAAAAGGGATACATTACGGTCTTTTCCAACCCCGAACCTTCTGAATGTTTCAAGCCCATACTATGCCCAATCTCATGAATCAAAGTGTGCAGTAAATTGTATGTCTTAAACTTCGTTCTACCAGTAGGATCGTATGGTGCAGGTATGGGTTTGCCATCAAGTGACCATATGTGCTCATCACTGAATCTTATGACTCCTTGTTGCGAGGTTTTTGGATAATATGCATAAGCCAAGACAGTTGGACGTTCTTTAAAGAAAGGGTCATTTTCTTTGTCTGCAAATTCTAGCGTAATATCTGGATTTTCATTCTTTTTTACCAAATCTAATACTGTTGGAATTTCAATGTCCCATGTAGTCATTGCCAAATTCAATGCAAGACTCTCCATAGAATCACCAGGGAGGTCTTCGCTACCCCTGACTAACGAATAAGTTACAATTGGTTTGTCCCATTTATGCGGATATTCTGTTTGTTGCACTTCGTAGTATGCCTCACTGTTGGTTTTAGAAAGCGCATCTTTTGCAACAAGAATGCAACCTAATTCATCTGTATTAATTGTGGACATAGTATATTGCGTGTATAACTAACTAAAAAGAATTTTTAATTAAATTATGGATAAATAATTAATTTTTGTAATCATGTGTGAGATTATTTCTTAATTGTGGATGGGATTATACATTCAATAAATTAAACAGTAAAAGAAGTTGATATTAAGATTCACTCATAAATGATAACTAATCTACTTTAATAATTTTTGTATAATACAATTATGGAAATATTTGGGTTGTCTCCAGTAATTGCAACTTTAACTATAGTATCTTCAGGCATTGCATTGCAAAATATTCTTGGTTGGTTAAAATCTAAAGAGGGTTACAATGTTAGAAGCGCATTAGCATCCACTATTATTGCATTTGTTGTTGGAATTACAATAATTGGTCCCCAAATCGAAGCTATTCAAGACCAAATGTTATCTGATTTGTCAGAACTGACAATAGTGGCAAGTTTGATTGCATCCATTGCAGGTTTTGACGTACTGACAAAGAATGCATTTAAGATAGCAAATCAGAAAATTAATTTGCAAAACAAACCTGTTTGATTTATTGATTGGATCTTAAGACCAGCAACGATTAGTTGTTTGGTGAAAGTTCCAACACTTGTTATGTATGATTCAAAATGATATTTAATCAATACTGATAATTTGTATGAATGAATTCTTCGTGTTGGTTATATGTAAAAATGATATGATGATAGTATGCAATGGTGCAACAATACTTGTTCATCGTTTACCCGACCATAGACTTTCATGACGATTAACGCGTCCATCTGCCATAGGAATCATTCTTGGCACCATTGCATTTTCTTAATTCTCTAATGATATGCTAGTTTTTAGCATGTTTCTTAAATCTGACAATTCTTGATTCATTTACTAGTAAAAATACAGGCAAAAAAGTTTGTTTATTCTCTTATGCTTTCTAATTTTGAAACTGCTTGCCATAACTGCGTTCTAACGTATGAAGGCATGTTGGGATCTTGTGTAACGTCATCTAGAAGGCTAATTGTATTTGCAGCTCTAACTGATAATGAAAATTCTTGACTACTTAGATTTACAATCAAATCTGTGATTGCTTTTTTTATTGTTTTTGGGGTTGAATTACTTGAGACAATTTGGTTTAGTGTGTCAATTGCTTCTTTCATTGCTTCTTTATTCTGAGCGTCGTCTACCATTTTTAATACTTTTTCTAAAAATTAGAGAGGTATATAGTTACATCTCTATGAAGACATTATCTGATTCAACTACAACATTATACGATGTTAAATCTCTAATTTTTGCTGGAAATTTTACTAATTTTCCAGTTTTACAATCAAATTCTGCTGCATGCCATCCACAAGTAATCGTGCATCCGTCTAATTTTCCTTCAGATAGACTGGAACCTGAATGAGTGCATGAATCATCTGTTGCGCAATAATCTCCATTGATATTTGCAACTAAGATGTCTCTTCCGTCAATTGTCACCTTGATCATTTTTCCAGGTGCAATATCTGCAGTTTTACCGGCAATAATTTTACTCATGGAAGTTTTTATTTGATTATTCTTAATATTTTTTCGTATGTGCAAAAAATGATTATTAGAGAAGCGAATACTTTAGATAAAATTCCAGTTTTAAAATTCTGTAAAAATACTTTTTCATGGGGTGACTATGTGGAACAAGTTTGGGATTTTTGGTTATCTGAAGGTCATTTGTTTTTAAGCGAAAAACAATCACCTGTTGGGATTTGTCATGCATTCTATTCAGAGAATCAAATCTGGATTGAAGGAATTAGAATTGATTCACGTTTTCGTCGTCAGAATATTGCATCTGATCTAGTAAAACATGCTGAAACTGTGGGAAGAGAAAAAAATGCCTTGCTATCTTATATGCTGATAGATACTGAAAATTCAGCATCTCTTTCATTGGCTAATTCTTTAAATTATGAAATTTTCCAAACTTGGAATTTCTATTCTATTGATCCAAAAATTAATCTAAATCATAATGTATATTTTGAAAAATCTCTTAATCGTCAATTTTATTCACACTATGTGAAATCTTGGAGATGGCTTCCAATTGACGATGATACTTTGTTATCATTTTATGAGCAAAAAAATATTGTCAAATCTTGTGTTGGTGATAAGAATTCACTTGCAATTTTTATTGCATCTGATCATTTTGACAAGACTTTGATTGTTACTTTATTTTCAAATTCTGATGATTCCACATTACAAATACTATCATTTTTACAAAATTATGCTATGGATAATAATTATGAACGAATTCAAATTCTAACCAAAGAAAAATTACCAACTTTTGATTCATTAGAATATAAAATTTCATTTAATTTGATGGAGAAATTATTAGTTTAATTTGATTTTACAATTTTAATTGTGTTATTTAAGATTCCTAAATTCTCAATTTCCATTTCTACTTTATCTCCATCTTTCAAAAATACTGCATTTGGTTTGTTTAACATTACCCCTGCAGGCGTACCTGTAGAAATAATATCTCCTTTTTCCAAAGTCATAACTTTGGATATTTTTGAAATAATTTCTGGGATCTTAATGAACATATTGCTTGAAGAAGAATTTTGTCTTATTTCACCATTAATTTTAGTAACCATCTTTAGATTTTGGGGATTTTGAATTTCATCAGATGTTGTTATCCATGGTCCACATGGAGCAAATGAATCAAAACTCTTCCCTCTGGTAAATTGTTTATCTTTGAATTGAATATCTCTTGCAGATACATCATTGAATATCATATAACCAAATATTACATTTGTAGCATCCTCTACGCTAATATTTTTACAATTTTTACCAATAATCAAGGCTAATTCTATCTCATAATCTAACTGTGTGACAAAATCTGGGCATATGATATCTGAGTTGGTACTGTTTAGGGTAGTACGTGGTTTTATGACGATGGCGGGATCTTCAGGTGCTTGTAATCCTTGTTCTTTTGCATGGTCTACATAATTAAATGCTAAACAGATTATTTTGTTGGGGTTTGGAATTGGTGGCAATAATTTGTATTTTGAAATACTCTCTCCATATGACAAATCTTTAATTTTATTTTTGATCTCATTATACCAGCCATCAAAAAGAAAATCCTTTACATTTTGAGGTAATGGCACTCCAGTTAAATAAGTAATTTCATCTTTTGTAGATACTTTGTCTCCATTAACAAAACCATATGTTTCATTGTTGTTGTGTGATAATCGTGCTATTTTCATTATTCATCACTTGTGTGTAAAAATTGCTTGATTTTGTGAATCTTTTCTACAATATCCAAATCTAACAAACTGAATTTCTTCTCCCTCTTTTAATTGTAAATAATGTGGTTCTGTATAAACGTCCAATTCTTCTAAGCTTTCTTCATTAAACTTATCATCGTTGAATAATACTCTTGGAATTAACATTTTAATCATGTGTGCTGTTTTTTGAGGGACCCATTGAATCTTTGGAATGTCTGCAGTATTTCCATTTTCAACAAATTCTCCTTCTAATTCAATTCCTTCTTTTGTAATGAATACATTTCCTAAACCTAAAAGACGAACTTGTGTGCCTTCTTTGATGTCTTGTGCATCATTACCTGAAATGTAAAAATTCCCATCAATCTCGATCTTCCTTTTTCCCATCTCATTTATCGGATGATTTGGAATTTCAATAGATGAAACTGGCAAATTTTTTACTGTTAGTTTTTTTGCATTACTGACCATGAATAGTCTGATGCTATCTGCGTCTACAAATTTTCGGTTAAATGCTTCAAGTGCATCAAATGGGGCTAGAGTATTTGCTTTAGTTAATCCTAATGACATGATGAATTTTCTAATAGCTTCAGGTTTGATTCCTCTTCTTCGTAAAGCCTCAAGTGTTGGCAGTCTTGGATCATCATACCATGAAACTTTGCCCTCTTCAATCAATGGCTTGATAATTCTCTTTGAGATTGGCATTCCTTTGAATTCAAGCCTGGAGAAAAAGTCTTGTGTAGGCTTTCTCATGTTTAATGCGTCTAGAATTGCATCAATTAGCTCTTTTCTTAATTCAAATTCTTTTGAACGAAAAGCATGGGTTACACCATCTATACTATCCTCTATTGCAACTGCCATATCATAGCTCGGCCAGATTCTGTATTTTTCACCTAATGTGTAATGCTTGCCTTCGATAATTCTGAATAACACCGGATCTCTCATAACTGCATTATCTGCTTTCATGTCTCCACGAAATCTTACAATGGCATCACCTGGTTTGAATTTCTCATTCATCTTTTTCCAATTTTTATTATTCTTATCAATATCAACTGTACTGCATTTACATGCTTTTCTCTCTCTTCTGTTTTTACTGATGTCTTCTCTTTTACAAGTACAAACGTAAGCTTTACCTGAATTGATTAATTCAATTCCTTTTTCATAAAACACTTTCATGTCATCTGATGTACTTTTTACTGTATCGAATTCTATTCCTAGCCATTCTAATCCTACTTTGATAGCCGCATGATACTCCATTCTTTCTGCTTCTGGATTTGTATCATCCATTCTTAAAATAAATTTTCCACCATACATCTTGGCATATTCTGAATTAATGATTGCAGCTTTTGCATGACCGATATGAGGATAGCCATTAGGTTCTGGAGGAAATCTTGTTATGACTTTTCCTTGCTCTGCATTTTTTAATTCTGGCAATCCTTCTCTTTCAACGATTTTTTCTTTAGGTTTTAAAATCTCTGGAAATTTTTCTTTAATTTCTTTTTCTTGCTCTTCTGAAGACAATTCATTAACTACACTGACAATTTCCGAAATATCTCCTGTGATCTCTTTGACTTTACTTCTAAATTCCGGTTTTGTTCCAAGAATTTTTCCTAAAATTATTTTATCTCTGGTTTCTCCTCCGTGTTCAAATGCATTTTGAAGGGCCATTTTTCTAATTTCTTTTTTTAGTTCTTCATCCATGCTAATTCTTACCTATTGCAACTATACGCTTCGTTTAACTACAAAATCCAATAATGAGATTAATTCCGTTTTTGCGGATCCGGAGTATTTTGCTAGTGATTTTTCAGCTTTTTCTGCGTATTTTAGAGCCTGTTTTCGTACATTTTCTTCTATTCCTAAAGATCTAATCACATCTACTGCCTTGTTGAGATCTTTTTTTGATACTTTAGAATTCCCAAATGCTTTTAAAATTATTTTTTTATCATTACCTTTTGCTGATTTTATAGCCATTAAAATTGGAAGTGATTTCTTACCTTCCCTAAGATCATTTCCTACGGGTTTCTTTGTAATTTTAGGATCTCCCATCACACCAATGAGGTCATCAGTTATTTGAAATGCAATTCCTAAATTCCTTCCAAATGATGAAAGATTTGTAATGTCCTTCACTTTGTTTGTTGCACAAATTGCTCCCATTGCACATGATACATCAAACAATGCTGCAGTCTTTTTTCCAATCATTGTAATGTATTCTGCCTGTACTGGTATTTTTTTTTCCTCTGCCATTTTTACATCAAGTAATTGTCCTTCACATACATCTACACAAGCTTTTGCAAGTCTAGAAACTAATTGAGTGGTAGCGTTAGTTGATAATTTTGAATTGGTAATAACTTGAAATGCTTTTGAAAATAGGACATCTCCTGCAAGAATTGCAATTGGCATTCCAAATTTCTTGTGTACTGTTGGGACTCCATGACGCATTTCATCATTATCCATTATGTCATCATGAACTAATGTAAAGTTGTGAATCATTTCAACTGCACTTGCAGCTGGCATTGCCTTGGAAACTTCACCGTTTAAAATTTGACAGCTTCTAATTAGCATATATGGTCTGAGTCTTTTTCCACCATTTACAATTAGATGTCCTGCTGCATCATAGAGTTTTTTAGGATTTCCTATTAGTTTTGAATTTAGATACTTGTTTACTATTTTTGCATTTTGTTCAATCTGTTTAGTTTTTTTCATTTACTTGTCTCCATTTGTCATTTGGCAGATGAATTTTAATTGCCTCTTGCAGTGCATCATGAATTTCACTATTCATCCATGTAGATAAAATATTTGCATGTTTTTCAAGCACGGATTTTTTGGATTTATCCAATAATTCCAATGCAATAAGCATCCAAGGACAATAAATTTGTGGATTTGTCTTTATCTCTAAAAGTAGATCTTTTGCTGAAATCCATTTAATTTCATCAATTTCCCCTTCAATTTCTTTAAGTTCTGTAGATTTGTCAATTATTCCTATTAGAGTTCCACAAACTTCATTTTCAGATCCCACATCTTTGTATGGAACATGATACTCAAATTTGTGTAAATAATCTAATGTTCCATTAATTCCCAATTCTTCAGGCATCCTTCTTTCTCCTGATGATACGTATGTTTCTCCTTCTCTTGGATGGCTTGCAAATGTTCCATCCCAATCATTAGGCCACAACATTTTTCCCTTTGCTCTTCTTGTAAGGACTAGTCTGCCTTCATCATCAAATAGCAATGCAGTAAATGCTCTATGTAATTTCCCGTTTGGTAAATGACACTTTACTTTTTCTTCACTACCAACTGGATTATCGTTTTCATCAACTAAAATTACAAATTCTTCAGACATTTCATTTACCTCTGAACAAAGTCCCTTCAAATGTCTTATTTTTAACCGCTTTCACAATTCTTTCAGGTTTGTTTCCATTTACAAAAAATACATTCATTCCCATCTTTGAAATTTTTGACGCCTCTTCAACTTTTCTAGTCATTCCTCCTGTAACATCCATCTTATTTTCGGAAATTGATGGTCGTTGACTATGTAATTCGTAAATTAATTTTTTTGATTTTAGATCAGAATATAATCCATCTTCGTTTAATGCAAAAATACACAGTTTGGGTTTTAGTATTTTTGCAAGATGAGTCATAATTTTATCTCCAGATAAAATGTATGTTTTTTGTTGACCAAACCATAATGCATCTCCATATGTGACTGGAATTAAGCCTGATTTGGCAATTTTTTCAATCTCTTTGATTTTTTTTGTTATTGGTTTGTTTCCAGACATAAAATCAGTTGGTGGAAGACAATATGGATTTAATTTGTTTTTTATCAATGAATCTAAAATTATTTTATTTAATTCAATCATTGAATTTTTAACAATTGCAACTCCTTTTGGATTGTATTTTTCTTCTTTTGTATGCATATCATATTTTACAGACCAATAATGGCCGTAGGAGCCACCTCCATGAACAATGATTACTGGCTCTTTAATTTTTTTCAAGCTTTTAGAAAGGTTATCTATTGTTTTTTTTCTAGCTGATAATTGTTTTTCTTTATTTGTAATAATTGAACCTCCTAGTTTTATCAGAATCATATTGTTCAAAATTATCTTATCAATTAAAAAGTATCCAGTCCTTTAAAATCAATTTTAACTGAAAAACAATCATAATTCTTTTCTTTGAATTGATTCATGGTCTGATCAAGATTTGATTCATCTGTAAGAGCAAAGATGCAACCTCCACCTCCTGCGCCTGTGATTTTTGCACCAAATGATTCGTTTTGACCTCCTTGAATCATTTCTCTTAATTTGTCATTGGATATTCCAATTGTCTCAAGGTATTTTTGATTTTGTATTACTTTACATCCCAACTCTTTGATGTTATTTTCTTTTAATAATCCCAAAACATCTTTTACTAATTTTGATTCATTGTTACATAATGTGGCAAACTTTGTCTCATTTTTTTCTTTGAATTCTCTTACTCTTGCAACTACTGATTCTGTAGAATGTTCTATGTTTGAATTTACAATAACTAGATGGAAATTAGGTTCAGATTCTATTTTATCAAATCCATTTTCTTTGTCATATTCCATAATTCCACCATATGTACATACAGTACAATCTGCTCCTGATGTATTTTTAAAAATTGTTTTTTCAGCTTCTATTGCTAGTTTGAGAATTTCTTCTTTGGATGTTTTATGAAATAATCTTGAAATTGCTGCAGCACCTGCAACACAACATGCAGATGATGAACCTAAACCAACTCCAAGTGGAATATCTGATTCTACAACAATTTCAATTCCTGTATTTTGATTTTGTATCATTTTGTTTGCTAAATAATAAAATGGTTTTAGTGGTGAATTAATTTCTGAAATTAATTTGTTAGGCTCTAAGGTCAAATTCCCAATATTTGATTTAATAGAAATTTTATTCTCTTCACTTTTTTCTGCAGTAACACTAATTCTTTTGTTAATTGCACAGAGAATTGCTTTTACTCCGTATACCACAAAATGTTCTCCAAAAAGAATTACTTTACCTGGTGCAGAAGCTTTGGATTTCAAGTGAACACTAAAATTCTAATATTTTATTCGATTTCCTCTTCGGTAATCTTTGTTTCAAAATCATCTATCTCTTCTTTCATTGGTTCATCTTCTTTTAATTCTCCTCTTTCGATTAAGACTTGACGTACCAATAACCAATAAACTGTTGCTAGAGCTTTTCTTCCTCTATTGTTTGCTGGAATGATTACATCCAGATTTGATGTGATGTTGTCTGTGTTTGCAATTCCTATTATTGGAATTCCTGCATTTGTTGCTTCAATAATTGCTTGTTCATCTACTTGAGGATCTGAAATCAAAACTAATTTTGGTTCAATATAATATGGTAATGAGGGATTTGTCAAAGTACCTGGCATGAATCTTCGAAGTAGCTTCTTTGAGCCTAAAGCCTCACAAAATTTTTCAATTGGCATTTCAGCATATTGCCTACCTGAGCATACAATAAGATTATCTGCTCCTAATCTGTTAATGAATTTGGCTGCAGTTTTAATTTTCTCTAATGTAATATCTAAATCAAGTATGTAAAGTCCTTCTGGACTGGCTTTAGTGATGAATGGTATCATGAATTTTGTTTTTACTTGAGTTCCTACTCTGATTCCTGTTGCTAGGACTTTCTTTTTAATGTCCATTCCTTCAGTTTGTTGGCTCATGACGATTTCAAATCTCTGCCATACCGCGTATTAAATCATGCTCTGACAGGCGTAACAATTCATTGAGCTTTGCTACTCTTTCTCCTCCAACTACACCGACTTTGAGCATTTTTGATTTTGTTGCTAAACCTATGTGGGATATTTGTGAATCCGTAGATTCTCCAGATCTATGTGATGTGATTAATTTAATATTATTTTGAGTTGCTTTGTCTGAAAATTCTAAGGCATCAAAAAGACTACCTGCTTGATTAACTTTTAGAATTGCAGCATTACATGCTTTTACCTCTATTGCTTTTTTTAGGATACCTGCATTTGTAACTGTCAAATCATCTCCTGTAACCAATACATTTGGGAATTTTGCCGTTAGTTCTGCCATATCTTCAAATGCCTCTTCATGGACTGCATCTTCTGCATAAATCAATTTGAATTTTTTAATAATATCTGCAGCAAAATCAATCTGCTCTCCAGTGGAATTTTCAAATCCTGCCCTATTGTAAACATATTTTCCTTTTTCTTCATTCCATTGTGTAGATGATGCAAAGTCTACTCCTAATGATACTTCTTTTCCTAAAGTAAATCCTAAATTCTCACATGCTTTTGCAGAAACCTCTAATGCTTTTTGATTTTCTAGCTTTGGTGCCCAACCTCCTTCATCACCTCTTCCATTTGTAAAGTTAGGATCTTCTTTTTCTAAAACACGACGCAATTCTTTATGTACTGACAAATTAGTTTCAATAGCATCTTCAATAGTTTTTGAACCTATAGCACAAATCAATATTTCTTGAATATCTGGAGTTCCAGGTCCTGCATGAGCTCCGCCTCCTAAAATATTTCCTATTGGGAATGGAAATTTAAATGACGATTCTGATGAGAGTGTTTTAAACAATGGCTCGTCTGCTGATTTAGCTGCTGATTCCATGGATGCAATTGTAATTGCAAAAGCAAATGCTCCACCAATAATTGAATAGTTTGTTGAATTGTCTAAACTTTTTAAAATATCCTGAATTCCTTTTAGATCTGATGATTCTAGACCTACGAACTTTTGAGAGTTAGTCTTTAAAATTCTAAGACTTTCTTCAGGATTGTTATTTGGAAAACTAACAGCTTCATATTTTCCTACACTGGCACCTGAAGGAGCACATACTCTTCCTAGAAATTTTCCATCTGATTGAACATCTACTTCAATTGTTTTACTTCCTCTACTGTTGTATAGAATACGTCCTTCAATGGAGGTGATTTTAGCCAAGTTATTCTAACTCTGACTGAACTTCTTGTTTTCTTCTCTGAATTGCTTCATAAAATGGGATTACTTGTTGTATGGTCTCAACAGTAGTCAAAAGCATTCTTCTGCAACAATATCTTTCTAATCCTAAAGAATCAAGAGTTTTTGTTGGATCTTCTCCTGATTTTATTTTATTTTGGTAATCATCAAATTTATCGGCAATTAATTTTCCACATGTCAAACACCTGACTGGAATTAACATGAACAAAAAATCAGTCAAGGATTATAAAAACCATGCAAGGAAGTTCTATTGCGGACGTCGCCCAGCCTGGCCAAAGGCGCTAGCTTGAGGGGCTAGTCTCTTAGGAGTACGTGGGTTCA
>Ga0224513_10000578_pt1 | contig 14092 bp, 13 predicted proteins | sample SF_May12_sed_USG_5_FD_169109 | JGI IMG/M metagenome (GOLD analysis project Ga0224513, IMG submission 169109) | Sediment microbial communities from San Francisco Bay, California, United States - SF_May12_sed_USGS_21 | ecosystem: Environmental > Aquatic > Marine > Sediment | place: USA... | reverse complement strand
ACGCTGGAACTTCTTTTCCTGATCCTGGCCCGTTGTCCAGGGCAGCTCATAGTCTCTGTAAAACGGTAAGTCCAATTCCGTGGCTCCTGATCTCTTTCAACGCGCCTTAACGCGACACCTGAAGGTCGTCCAGTTTGTCTGAACTCTTCTGCAGCACGGCCAGCGAGATCTGTCCGTAATCCGAATCCGTACAGGTCGCCATAACTTTCTTCAGCAGACGGTACGAGATGTCCTTGTCGCCCATGATCGTGACTTCACGACCCGCGACATCGTCCTTGGCGGCACGGCGCAATACACGATCGTTTTGCGATAGCAGCGCCTCGCGCAGCGCGGGAATATCGTTGCCCTTGGTGGCCATAACCTCGGCAATGTTCGCCACGGGCGTGCCCTGCACGAGAATTTCAGTCTTGCCAATCAGGATTGTGACAGTCTCTTCCGGTTTCCTCTCAGCGATAGATTCCGGCAATTTCATGTCCTTGGCATTCGGTAACGTCTGCACGTCCGATGAATTTACCAAGAGGAAGAACACCAGGATCGTGAAAATATCCATGAGCGAAACGAGATTGAGTGCACCAGAGCCTTTGTTACGCCTGTGGTGCTTCTCCATGCGCTTTGCGCGACCCGACTTGACCATTACGAGGTACCCCCGTCGAGAACAGGCGCATCACCGATAGAAATATCCGGAAAAAGATCCGATCGTATGATCTGCTCGTTTTCTTCGTCGATGTCCTGCGCGACTCGTACCGTGTCCATGACCTGAACCAGCGTGTCGTAAGCAATATCCTGCTCAAGAAGTATCGACGCATTCGTTTTCGTCGGATAGCGCTCCTTGAGCTCAGCCAGTTTGTCCGCAAGCGCATCGTAGTCGTAACCTTCCACGCCGTTGGGGTAGATGCCCAACAAGCCCTGGTTACGATCGCCGACTTCAATCTTATCCTGACGTACGATGACTTCGAGCTGGAATGTCTGTTCCTGCGGGTCCACGGGCTCATTAGAGGAGCCTGGCAGGTTCAATTCGAGAACCGCCAATCGCGAGAACACCGCGGTGATGAGCAGGAACGGAACCAGGATCACCATCAGGTTCATGAATGCCGTGATATTGAGTTCGGCCGTCTCGGTATTGTGACGACCGCCCCTGCGGCTGCGGATCATGGCTTATGCTCCGCCTTGGTTCAGCTGACGTTCGGTAACCGCGTTCAGGAACTTAACGCTGGCCATTTCCAGGCTGTCCACGAGCGCATTCGTCTTGGTTTGCAGCAAAGCATGAATCAGCAGCAACGGAATCGCCGCCATCAGACCGAAGGCCGTGGTGTTCATCGCCGTCGAGATCGACGCCGAGAGCATGTCAGCTTTTTCAGCCGGGTTAGCTTCAGCAACCGCCGTGAATGCCGAGATCAGGCCGATAATCGTGCCGAGAAGACCCAGCAGCGTCGCGATGTTGGCGAGCGTCGCAATATAATGCGTACGCTTTTCAAGTCGCGGCAGAACCTCCATCAGGCTCTCTTCCATCGCCTTCTCGATGTCATCACGACGACGTGCCGACTTAACTCGGTACAGGCCATAAGTCAGGATCGAGCCGATAGCGGCTTTCGATTTAGCTGTTAGCGCAGCCGCTTCCTGGAAGTTACCTGCCTTAAGGAACGGCACGATCTTCTTCCACAATGCACGGTTGCTTGTGCCCGACACAGTCAGGTACGTCCAGCGTTCGATAGCAATCGCAATACCGAACCCGAACACCAACAGGATGGGGATCATGAATGGTCCGCCTTCCTGGAAAAAACTTACTACAGTGCTCATTTGTCTGCTCCTCTAAAACAGATGTGATGCCTCTTGCAGACTACGTCTGCATCTCTAAAACAGATTCCTACAGTTATTCCTTTTTTTCGCCGTACAAGTCGTTGTGATACTCGACTTGCCGAATAAATTCTTCCCGATCCAAAGGCGCCAGCACCTCATCGATCAACGTATTGACGGGCTTGCCCATCAGGTCACCAGGGTCCGACTTCTGCCAGGGCACGATGTACAACACCTTTGGCAGCTCCTGGTTGCCCGTAATTTCCGTGCGATTCAATTCCATCGAATCCATAACGCGGCTGCCCGTGGTCGTACGCGTAATATCTGGTGCCGTCTCCGGGGCAGCCTCATCTTCAACAGCCGCCGACGTATCGACAGCCGGCATCAAATCGTCGTCTTCCGCCACGTCCTGGGCGAAAGAGGCAGACGCTGCCAACAACATGGCGAACATGATTCCGGTGCCGAATACTGTCTTCAATTGAGTACTCATGTCCTTCATTCCGCCACGTTTGCCGTCGGCTGCCTCGCCGCCAGGCGGCGTTTCAGATCCGCAATCCACCTGTCGACCTGCTTATCCTCGCCGACAAGTGCCTGGTAGGCCTCGAAGTGTTCCAGTGCCGATTCGAGTCGCTGCAGGTACAGTTCGTAGAGAATGCCCAAGTTGTAGTGTGCCAAGGCATAGTCAGGGGAGACTGTGACCGCCTTCAAATAAGTGGCCTCTGCCTCCAGAAAATTCCCATTTTTGCGATGTAGCAGACCCAGCTGGTTCAGGGCAGCCGGGTGATCGGGGTCCAGCACCAGTGCCGCGTCCAGGACCTGGCGCGCTGCTTCCTCATTCTCGTTGCGTAAATGAATAATCGCGAGATTGACGTATGCGCCCGGGTATTCGGGGTAGACCAGCAGAAATTCCTTGAAACGCAGCTCCGCATCCATCAGGTCGCCCGCCGCCTGGCTCGCCGTCGCCTGCTCGAACAATGTCAGAGCCTCGGGCGGTATGACCGGACCTGTTGCCTCAAGATTCCCTTCGGCGTCTTCAGGAGCGACGTCCCTGGCAGGACCGGATCCCGCACAGCCGGCAAGAATCAACAGCACGGCCGCAAGTGCGAGGTTTTCAGTAAAGCGCGGTAACAACATTTTCGCTGCGCTCCTTCTTCGCATATCGCGCCGGCATCAGACCTGCCAGCCGGTCAAAACTCTTTTCCACCCAATCGTCATAGACACCATCGGCGGCCCGATCCGAGTTGGCCTTGTAAAGGTCGATGGCCTTCTCCTCAAACGGATAAGCCTGTTCCTCGAGGAGGATCTCGTATTGTTCCAGCGCATCCGCTTCCAGATTGGTAGGACGATCCGACGCCATAAGGTCCGATGAAAACTGTTCGTAAACTTCGCCAAGACGGTACGTCGAGGCTGTTGTCACTTCTGCTACCGCGTAATCGGATGCTTTTGTATACGCAGAAATAACCTCCTCCATCAGATCCCGCTTGAGCTTCAGGCTGTCCGCCAGTGGCTGCGTAAGCTTCACAACTTCGAAACGCCTGCGAACCGGCTCGGCGAGTTCCAGTGACGCCGTGGCGGCCAGATATCGAGAGCGGTCCGACCGTTGCACGCCGGCCGTTGCGTCAACCTGGATCAGGGTCTCGAGAATCGCTATGCGCTCTGCCTGATTACCCGTCTCTTTCGCTATTTCTGCCATCCGGGCACGCGCCTCAATCGACTCAGAGATCGGCTCGGGATAGCGTGCAACGATATCGCTGAGGACACGTTTTTCGTCAGCCAGTGAACCAGCCTCTCCATACAATTCGGAAGCCTTCCAGAGCGCTTCGCGCCGCACAAGCTCGGTAGTCGATGCGGCTACCGCAATAGTCTCGAACTCGGACGCTGCCTGCCCGGTGCGGCCCGCTCCCATGTACGTAACCGCTAGTTTTTGCGTTACGTCATCAGCAAGTTCGCTGCCGGGGTAATTCCGTCGGAATTGCTCGAGTACTGTGGACGCACGGTCCCAGGCCTGCATATTAATTAGCACAGCGGCAGCGTCATACTCGGCCATCTCCCGGATGGGTGAATCCGGAACAACCTGCCCCAGGCGCGTAAAATGCCGGACAGCATTTTCACTGGCACCCTTATCCCTGGCGGCTTCACCCTGCTTGTAGATACTCGACGCAATACGCTCGTTGAGCTCCGCCTGTGCGGCGACGTCATCTGCGGGCGTCACGTTACGCAGGCTGTAATAGGAACTCTCGGCATCCTCAAAACTACCCATGTCGAAATGAGAGAACGCGATGACGGTCCAGGCCGTTCGCGCGAGCTCAGGCTTCGCCGGCGGCTGCTTGGTCACAACCTTTGTGCCAACGGCAATAGCCAGGTCAAACTGACGCTGCGAGTAGAGGTCTTCCGCGATCGTTGTCAGGACAGCTCCTGACTCCGGGTGTTCGGGATAGATGTTCGCAAATCGCAGCCCGCTGTCGAGATACTGCTGATGCCAGGTGTCCTTGCCGACGCCTTCCAGTGAAGCTTCATGCTCACGGTACGCGAGCAACGCCGCATAACCCGCTTCGGCCGACCTGTCATTGAACGGGTAGCTGTAGGAGGTTCTTTCGTACTCCATCATGGCGGCGTCAAATTCCCCACTTTCATACAGCGTTTCCGCCAGCAGGAAATTCGTGTTTGCCGTATCCGCTTCGCCCGGGAAATAGGCAAGATACTTGCGGTACCAGTTGGCCGCTTGCTGGAAATCAGTCTTCTTGCGGCTCTTCTGAGCTTCCGCGTGATAGTACTGCGCGAGATCTGTCAGGTTGGTCTTGAGGTGCCCTGCCACGGACTCATTCGCCGAGCGCGGATTCCGGATCCAGAACTCGCCGTCCATTCCGTAACGTTCAACAAAGCTCTTCTTGCCCTCGAGTACGAGACTCGGAAATCCGCCCTGCTTGTAGGACTCGATGACCTTAACTTGCAGGGACGGCGACATCGGGTGGAACGGGTCCTGCTCGACAAATGCCTCGTACGTTTCCGCCGCATCCTGGAAGCGCTCCTTTTCGAGATACAGGTCACCCAGGTTGCTGTAGATCACATGGCTGTAACTCGGCAGGCCTCTTTGCGCCAGAAAGCCGTCGATACTCTCCGCGCCTTCCATATAAGAAAAACTGATACTCAGTACCCGGAAGGTGTCTTCGATCATCTCCCGCTCGGCGCGGCTCAGTGCATCCAGTCGTTTGTCGCCCTCCCCAATTCGCAGACCGGCTATTCGCCTGTCCATGAGTTCAAAAAACGGATCCAGGCTATCCTCATGCATACCCAGCTTGAACTGCGACCAGCCAAGTTTGTAAAGCGACTGCTCGTAGAAACGGGATCGTTCGCCGTAAGTCCGGACATCCTGGTAGGCTGCTTCCGCATCGTCGTAGCGTTTGTTGAGGAACAGCATCTCGCCGCGTCGAAACTGTACTTCGTCGACAAGCGACGTGTCAGGAAAGCGCCCGATCAACTCGTCCAGCACCGTAAGTGCGTCGTCGGTACGTCCGCCAACCTCGTAAGCACGCGCCAACTGGTACAGGACAGTGTCATTGCGGCGGTAATTGGGATATGCCTCAAGAAGCCTCTGGTACAAGCCGACCGCATTGTCGAAATTTCGTGAGTCCAGCGCTTCAATGTTCTGCGTCAGCTGCTCTACTTCCGTCGCTTCGAGTTCGAGGTCGCCCAGGCGCCGCATTGCTTCGGCCTGGAGATCGGCGTCAGTCGAAACCAGGTCCAGAAAATCACGATAGCTTTCGCGCGCAAGCTCGGAGCTGTCGAGGATCACCTTGCCCGGACGCACATCCACGCTCTTCTCCTCAAGGCTCCCGATCGTGTCGTCGTCGGCAGCGATTGCGACCGGCGCAGCGACCAGGGCTACTATCAAAGGAACAGCGAACAGGAAGCGCACCATCACTCGGAGCCCTCCTCAGATGAACTGGAGATGTCATAAATTGCCGCCAGTGCAAAACGTGCCTGCACACTGTAGACACCGAGGCGATCTTTCTGTGCCTGCAGTTCCTCAACGGCGATCTCCTGCAGAAATTCACGTTGGCGAAGCATCGCATCGGCAATCTGCATTCGTGTACCTTCCAGGCGAGGTCCCAGACCATATACGCGATCACTTAGCGCCTGGAAGCGCAGCGGCTCAGTACGCATGACCTCGTCGATCTGGCGGCGCGAGCGCTGCGTCTCGACGAGTGCCTCGCCCGACATGTAAAGATCCCGACGAATCTGCTCAAGGCGCTCGTTGAAATCACGTTCAAGATTCCACTGCAGTACGCCTTTGAGAAGGTCGACCTTGTCGCGCACTTCAGCTGCTTCGGGAATTTCCGCCTGCACAGCGGGACTGCGCTCAAGGCCAGTGACCTCATCCCACATGTCGAATTCCGACTTTTTCGCGAGCGCCAACCAATCGTGTGAATTCTTAATGTTGTCTACCGTCGCATCGAAGGAGAGCTTGGACTCTACCATTCGATCGAGGTCAGCCCGCTCGAGCGCGGCCTCAACCTCAGGCAGCCTCTGCTCGTAGGCCTCTTTGCGCGTTTCAAGCATGTTTTCGAAGACGTCGACATTTTGCAGCCAGTGCTCGATATTCCGATCCAGGTAGTTGAGATCCCGGTAATTCTTCAGACCTTCCTGGAACTGATGCGTCGCCAGCAAATGAAAGATGTAGCGAGCTTCCGGGCCTTCGGGCAATTCCTGGAGGTTCCAGTACCATCCCGAGCTGTTGAAAGAATCGTCGGCAATAAACTGATCGAAGAAATCGCCCGATTCGATAAATCCAATAGTCCGATCCAGCCGGTTGGACTCTTCGTGAAATGCCTCGATTGCGTTCAGGTAGTGATCAGCAGCCTGGCTGATCGCGTCCAGCTTCGCCATTGCGTATGGAATGGCCAGGAGTGACTCCTGCACGGCAGAGTCCAGCAGATTCCGTCCACGAAGCTCCATCCAGGGAACCAGCGCCCGCCGGTAGCTACTCATTTCGGCATCGGCCCAGCCCACTCCCAACAGTGCTTTATTGGAAAACGGTCCCTCGAGCCGAACGCGCTGCAAGGGGATTTTTGCCGCCTGCGGTTGACCATCCTGGAGCAAGGCATAACCAAGCGCCACGTTCGCCTTATCGCGCAGCGCCGACGTTTCGTCGTTATAAGGCGCCATGCTGCCGAGTTCGTCCAGCAGGACCCTGGCTTCCTCAATGCGGCCACTGCGGACCAGCGCAACGCCGGTATTGAATTTCGCGTACCTCGCCCACTCGGTCTTACCCTTCCAGTTGGTAAGCCCGGCTATGGCCCGATCGAAATCGCCGGCGTCAATTTGAATCTGCGCGCCGAGCATCGCAGCTTCGTTTTCCAGGTTTTCGGGCAGTTCGCCAGCGATATTTGCCAACGCATCCTGAGCTTTGTCCAGGTAGCCACGCTGGTACCAGATCTTCGCCAGAAAGAACCAGGTGCGATCCCGGATGTCCGGCGAAACATTGCCCGCAAGCAGATCCTCGAAAATCTCGGCGGCTTCGAGGTGATGACCGTAGGAAAGATACATGCCGCCAAGCAACAAGTCGGCTTCCTCGGCATGCTCGGGCAGGCGGTTTTGCTCCTTCGCGACAAGCAGTCTTACGATCGCAGGAACGTAGTCTTCCTGGTAGAAATGGAACAGCGCCTCACCGAATTGGAGATCCTTGATTACTATGGGTTCCACGCGATCGCCGGCGGCCTGTACGACCGGGACGGCAACCAGGAACAAAACGCATAAGCGCAAGATAAATGAACGGCTTGCGCGCAAGGACTACTCCCATTCCTTGATGGCGAATTCCGGTTGTTGTTTTTTCACACTATCGGTGATTTCCAACTCGACATACTTGGCACCGATACCCTTGTCGAAGGTCATCGTAGCGCCCCGGCGATAGTCCCTGACATTCGGGCCTTTACCTACAAACACTGCGATAAGCTCATGCTCGCCAGTCTTCAGGTTCGCCATGTGCACACGATGTACGCCACCGCGCATCAGCGCGTCAGCCTCGCGCTCCGTATAAAGATAATTGGCAACTTCCTTGCCGTCGATCTTGATATTCACTGAATCGAGATTGAAGTACTCGCCAACGTCCAGCGACACGAAGAACGCAACCTGTGAATTCGCGGGGAACAGCAGCTCCTCTTCCAGCAGAAACAGGTCTCGATTGAGATCGAGGACCTCTTTCTTGAGCGACTGTACTTCCTGGTCGATGGCACGAAAATCCTCTCGCGACCGGGCTTCACTAGCGCCGGCAGCGGCGGCCTTTTCGGCGCTTGTTCCGGCACGGGCAGGATCCTCGTCCTGCGCAACGGAGGCAAAACTAAGCGCGAGCAGGGTCGTTGTGACAAGCGTTATGAATATCCTGGTCACGTTATTCTCTCAACAGTGAACGTATTTGATCGAGATACATGTCTTCGTATCCCGGTTTGTATCCATGGTGAACGTAGCGAACCGTACCTTCGCGATCAACGATGACCGTTACAGGCATAGCCGATACGTCGTAGAGTTCACTGACTTCCTTGCGAGCGTCGAACAGTACCGGAAAGTTGACGCCGAGATCTTCGATCATGTCCATCGCACGCCCTGAATCATCATCGATATTGACACCAAGCAGATTGAAGCCAACGCGCTGGTAGCGCGAATACAGCGCATCCAGATGCGGCATCTCCTGCCGGCACGGGCCGCACCAGGTGGCCCAGAAATTAATCATGACCACGTCGCCACGGTATTCGGACAAACGGAGGTTCTCACCGGTCGAGCTCTTGAGCGCAAAGTCCGGTGCCTGCTGGCCTTCCATGTTGCCTGCTGCGAGGCTGGAGGCAGCAAAAACACCAAAAACCAGGGCGATAAGCGAATTCTTCAGTTTCATAGGTCCATTCCTTGTGTAACGGGCCCTGCTCCTTCCATGGGAAAAGCGGCCCAGACGGCACCAATCAACGATGAATGGTGACAGCCGGGCCCCTTTCGGGCCGTGATTATCGTCACAATTGCTCAGGTTTCCCTAAACATAATGACGGATGTTCCGGTGGGGCACGCCCCACGCATAATCGTTACAGATTACGTCAAATTGACGCGAATCCCAACGTTTTCCCGAACGCGGGTATGCAGGCTAATAATATGCCTATGAGTATGAATTTAAAGTGAATATCCGTCGGCTTTCAGCGACATCGGCAGGTTTTCTGCACACTAATCGAGCGCTTCCGGGTCAGGCTGCATCAGGCCGTCCGAGTAAAAGACCTTTCCCCCGTCATCAATGACGATGCTCTCGTAATCAGGCAGGCTGCCGATCAACGTTAGACCGCGCTCCACACCCATGACGAATACCGAGGTCGACAACGCATCCGTAATAACGGCATCGGGGCCAAAAACCGTGGCGCTGTGCACGCCGTTGGCCGGCTCACCAGTGCTGGGCCGGATTATATGGTGATAGCGAACGCCGCCTTCCTCAAAATAACGCTCATAATCGCCTGAAGTCGAGATCGCCTCATCAGCCAATGGCACGGATATCGCCACCTCGCCATCTTTGCGAGGGTCGCGGATGCCGACCATCCACGGGCGACCGCGACGGTCACCCAGCAGCCTTGAGTCGCCACCCGCCGTCACAATGGCATTTTGGATACCGCGGCGCCGCAGGACATCGATGCCGCGTTCAACCACATAGCCTTTTGCAATGCCGCCAAGGTTGATGCGCACACCCTGCTCCAGAAAGCGCACGGTGCTCGTAACCTGGTCGAGTTTTACCAGTTGGTAATCGATATGCTCGCGCTCAACTTCGACCGTTTCAACGTCAGGACGCTGCCGGGAGCGAAAATCATAATGCTGCCCTACGCTGTCATACGTAATATCGAAAGCGCCCCGCGTCAGGACGGAAATATCGAGTGAACGGCGAATCAGTCCAAACAGCTCATCGCCAGCGACAACCTCACCCTGTGCCGCGTCCCGATTGATTTTTGAGATTTCGCTCTCATCTCTATAGGTACTCATGAGGCGATCGATGCGGGCCGCCTCCTGGAAAACCTCTTCAAGCGCCAGGCGACCGGCCTCGGGGTCGTCGCTCCAGAGGTGAACGCTCACTTCGGTGCCCATCATTGCGCGGGCATCACTGAACCAGTCCGCCAACGCAGTTGGCGCCGCAAGGGTGAGCAGCAGCATTGCTAGTTTTGGTCCAAGCCCGGGGTTATGCTTGGTAAAACAACAGTTAAGCAAGGAGCGGGACAGTGACTTCATTCCTGATTTTCTTAGGGCTAATTGCCGCTATTGTGTTCTGGGCGATTGGTATTTACAACCGACTGGTCAACGAACGCAACAGGGTTAGAAACGGCTTTGCACAGATCGACGTGCAGCTCACCCGGCGTCATGACCTGATCCCGAATCTTGTCGAAGCCGTCAAGGGCTATATGAAACATGAGCGCGAAACGCTCGAAGCCGTCGTCGAGGCGCGCAATACGGCGGTATCAGCACTGGACGCGGCCAAGGCGGACCCGGCCAACGCTGCGGCAATCCAGAAACTCGGTGGGGCCGAAGGCGCACTGGGCAGTGTTCTCGGACGCCTGTTCGCTCTGTCCGAGGCCTATCCTGATCTCAAGGCTAACCAGAACATGATGCAGTTTCAGGAAGAACTCGCCACGACCGAGAACAAGGTTGCATTCTCAAGGCAGGCGTTTAACGACGCCGTAATGGGTTACAACAACACGGCCGAGAACTTCCCGAACAACATGATCGCCAATACATTCGGTTTCGAGCTCGCGAGTTTCCTGGAGATAGAATCGGAAGAAATGCGGGAAGCGCCGGAAGTCTCGTTTACCTGATCTTCACCTCTTTAGCCTGAATCGTGAATTTCTTCGCTGCGCAGGACCAGGCACGCAAGGCGTCGCGACGCCTGGTACTTGCTTACATTGCAGCCACTGTCCTGATTGTTCTGGGCGTCACTGCCATCGTCGGTTTTGCGCTGTTCAGTTTTGGCAACACCGGTTATGGCTACACACCGGCCAACTTTGCGGGCGCCAATGCCGGCATGCTCGCCGGCACCGCTTTGCTGACCACGCTTTTCATACTCGGCGCCAGCCTGTTCAAGACATCTGTGCTGTCGTCCGGTGGCGGCGCTGTCGCCACCCAGATGGGTGGCACCCTCGTGCCTGCAGACGTCCGCGACCCATTGCGCCGACGGCTTCGCAACGTTGTCGAGGAAATGGCGATCGCCTCGGGTATCCCCGTCCCCGAGATCTATGTGCTCGAGGAGGAAAGCAGTATTAATGCGTTTGCGGCCGGGTTCACGCCCAGCGATGCAGCCGTTGCCGTAACGCGCGGCACGCTCGAACTGCTCGACCGCAATGAGTTACAGGGCGTTATCGCACACGAATTCAGCCATATTCTTAACGGTGACATGCGCCTGAATATCCGGCTTATGGGCGTCCTGTTCGGCATCATGGTGTTGTCCCTGATTGGACGCCTGATCGTTCGCGGCGGCTATCACACAAGCATCATTTCCAGTCGGCGCGACCGCGGCGCACCTGTCGTGCTCATTATTGGGCTCGGTCTGGCCATACTCGGCGGCATCGGGATGTTCTTCGCACGCGTGATCAAAGCGGGCGTCTCGAGGCAGCGCGAATTCCTCGCAGACGCCTCAGCCGTGCAGTTCACGCGCCAAACTGAGGGCATTGCCAACGCGCTCAAGAAGATTGGCGGGTACAGCCAGGGTTCGCTGATTCAGGCCGCGGACCCGGAGGAAGTCAGCCACATGCTGTTTGGCTCAGGTTCGAAATTTGCCGGCATCTTCGCGACGCACCCACCGCTTATCGACAGGATCCAGGCTCTGGACCCAAGCTTCAAGGAATCCGACTTTCCGCGCGTGGATCCACGCCAGCACCGGTCGATGGCAGGCGACGGTGGGGAGACCGCATCGGCATTCGCGGGTGACGTTACCACCGCACTTGCCAGCGGCGGCGCCCAGGTACTCGCTGAGTCAATCGCCGAGACAGTCGGCCAGCCCGAAAACGAGCATGTCGAGTATGCGCAGCACCTGCGGCAATCGACTCCCGAGTCGTTGTATGAGGCGGCACATTCTTCTGAGTTTGCCTACCTGCTTACTATCGCACTCGTTCTCGACCGCTCAGGACGCATAGTCGAGCGACAGCTCGCACTGGCGAAAGAGCAGCTCGGTACCGAACGGGCCAGGCTTCTGCGTCGGTACTACGATGAACTTGCGGCTACGGGACCGGAATACCGCCTGCCATTACTCGAGATCGCTTTCCCTGCGCTCAAGCTGCGACCGGCACAGGAGTTGAGTTACCTGGTGTCGCTTACAACGCGCATGATCGAAATCGACGGCGAGATCGACCTTTACGAATATTGTTTCTACCGCATTTTAATGAGCAACCTTGGCAAGGCGGTGGACCCGTCTGGACGACGTCGCGCGCTGCGCTCGAAACGCCGCGACCTGCAGGCCTCGACTATCGGACTGCTGCGCGTCCTCGCCGACTACGGCCACGATAACGAAAACGAGCGAGAGGCAGCGTTTGCCACGGGTATCGAAACCCTGGGCCCCTGGACTCAGGACTACGGCTACGAGTCTGACCGCAAGTTCACAGTCGCGGTTCTCGACCACAGCCTTGATGTACTGCTCGGGCTCAACAGTAAGGGCAAGGAGTCTCTGCTTCGAGCGATCAGCACCACAGCGGGTCACGACGGCAAACTGACTGTCACCGAAGCGGAGTTGATTCGGGCTGTCTGTGCGACGCTCGACTACCCCCTGCCGCCCATTCTGGTGCACAGGTCTCATTCATAAATTGCGGCGCTTTTTGTCGTATTATCGAACTCCAGAGCGATACCTTTGTCGGACACCACCATGAAGACCACACGCATCCTGGCCATCGCGACCATGCTGGCCCTCTTTGTTTCATCATTTGCACACGCCGCGACACGCGAAGAAAAACGCGTTGCTGATGCATCTGACGTTCTCGATCAGTTATCCCGGATCCCGGAGAAGACCATTCCGCCCAACCTTCTTTCGCGGGCGTACGCAGTTGCCGTTGTCCCGAACGTCGTGCGAGCCGCATTTGGGCTGGGTTTGCGCCGCGGCAAAGGCGTCATCGTTGTCCGGCAGGACGACAACTCCTGGAGCAATCCGGCGTTCATTACGCTGACGGGTGGCAGTGTCGGCTGGCAGGCCGGGGCCGATTCAACCGATGTTATCCTGGTGTTCAAGACGCGCAAGGGCGTCGATGGCATAGCCAATGGCAAGCTTACGCTGGGCGTGAACGCATCAGTGGCAGCCGGCCCGGTCGGACGACACACGAGCGCCTCAACGGACATCGAATTCCAGGCAGAGGTCTACTCCTACTCGCGCAGCCGAGGCTTATTTGCGGGCGTTGCTCTCGAAGGTGCCGGCCTGACGATGGATCGTAAGGCGAACGCGACATTTTATGGTTCGACCAGCATGACGCCGGAGAAGATTTTTGTCAGCTCGCCAAACATTGCGCCCGATATCGCCAATACATTCGTTCAGATTCTGACCGCACAAACCATGCGGCTACCGACGTCACCTGGCATGCAAGCTGGCGCTGAACAGTCTGGTCCTGCGGAGGCTGAAGCCGATGTGCGTACGTTCGGCATACCTGAGCCCGGCGAGGCAGACGACGAAACCGAGTACGACCCTAACTACTAAGATCGGCGGAATCACGTTTGGAAGAATTGATCGGCAAGGTCCAGCAACTCGCGGAACTGATTGGGCCTAATCCATACCTGCAGGCCGCGATTATCGCGGCGGCTTTTATCCTGGCCGGCAAGGTCGCAGACCTGGTCATATCCAGCGTCATCGGGCGTATTGCAAACAGATCCACTAACGATTTCGATGACAGTCTGGTCGATCTCTTCCACCGTCCCGTGTTCCTGTCCTTCGTTCTCCTCGGCCTGGGCCTTGCAACGCTGCGTGTAGGCATGCCAGCGGCGCCAGAGTTTCTGACACTAGGCCTCCTCAAGACAATCGCGATCGTTGTCTGGCTCACTACGCTGGCGGGCTTTAACAATCTGATTGTCCGGTCGTTACGGAAGTCATCTCAAAGCAAACTGGTGCAGAGTGGCATGCTCTCGCTCCTGCACAATGTCGCCAAGGTCGTGCTCGCCGCGATGGCGATCTATTTTGTTTTCCTGGCTTGGGACATCGATGTCACAGCCTGGCTCGCCTCGGCAGGTATCGTCGGCCTTGCCCTGAGTTTCGCCGCCAAGGACACGCTGTCGAATCTGTTCGCCGGGGTCTCAATCGTGGTTGACGCACCTTACAAGA
>Ga0224513_10000577_pt1 | contig 14108 bp, 8 predicted proteins | sample SF_May12_sed_USG_5_FD_169109 | JGI IMG/M metagenome (GOLD analysis project Ga0224513, IMG submission 169109) | Sediment microbial communities from San Francisco Bay, California, United States - SF_May12_sed_USGS_21 | ecosystem: Environmental > Aquatic > Marine > Sediment | place: USA: California... | reverse complement strand
TTGCCTCATGGGTATGGAATATGTCTCCGGTAAGATAAAGGACCGATGGAATTCCTTTTAATGAAAGGTTCTTTTTTATGATCTGAGCCTGTCGATTTGTCCTTACAAGAACAGCAATATCTTTTGCATGAATATCATGGGAAGGATTGTTTTTATTTTCTAAGATAAGGCGGGATATTTCTCCCGAAACCGCCTTTGCGATGACTGAAACAGATTCGGTTTTACTCAATGGCTTAGTTGTTTTGGCCTTTTTATTTTCTCCCAAATACCATAATGTCAACCCTGGCAAGTATCGTTCCTTCATCGACCTGATTTTCTTTCCGGAAATACCTTTTTCAAATCCAATCTTATCAAAGACAAATGGTGTTTTTATATTTGAGAAAATTGTATTTACTGCGGTAATCAAATTGGGATCTGATCGCCAGTTTTTTATCAGTGTGTATTTTGAATCTGTGTTTCGAGCAGCTTTCATATAAGAAAAAATATCTGCTCCACGAAAACTGTATATGGATTGTTTTGGATCTCCGATCATAAAAAGTGTGTTTTTTTTTGAATCGAAAATCCGGGTAAAAATGTTATACTGAAAAGAATCCGTGTCCTGAAATTCATCAACAAGGGCGGCACTGTATTTTTTCCGAATTATTTGAACGAGGTTTTTCCCGCCGTTATCTTCGAGTGCCTTTTTAAGCTTTATTAGAAGATCGTCATAGAATTGAATGTTGTTTTGTTTTTTTCTAACCAAAAGCTGTTCTCGTGTGATTTTGAAACACTGGACCTTAAAATACATCAAATAGGTTTCCATCTCAGATTCAAGGGAAACACCTTTGTGGTAAAGTGAATCACAGATATCAAAATATTCATGTGAAAGAGGTCTATAATTTTTCCGGGTTGAATTCTCTATTTTGGTTGCAGTAAATTTTTCAAAACCTTTAAATAACGGAAAACCGGCGGAATTTATATCAACAAACTTGTCCATCGATTCGATCATGGAAGCCACCATCAAGTCTCTTTTTGAAATACCCGCTTGCATGGCAACTGTTTTCAAACTGCCATAAACTGATCCGCTAAGTGATGAATCTTTCAATAAATGTGTCACCTGGATACGCGAGTTGGGCCAAATAGTTCGCAGTCTTTTAAACAGTGCTCTAAAGTCATTAAGGCTTGCCAACTCAGGCTTTCCAATCTCTGGAACAATCTTTACATCTGTTGTTCTATTTTTTGTCAGAAGCCTTATAAAATACTCTGGTCCGGATATTTTTTTTAAAAGATAACTGATAAATTCCATGGGCAAACTGTAAACATGTCTTCTCCAGAAATCATCTACAATTTCCCGTGTTAAGCCAGTGGGATCGGCCACAAGTTTTGTGTCGAACAAACTCTGTGTTTCAAAAGCATTTTCATGTAGAATCCGCTGACAAAAACCGTGTATGGTAAATATCGCGGCATTGTCAAAGTCCATCAGCGCATCTTGAATCAATTGAATGGCTAAAGCCCGATTATCATATTTGTTGACTATGGTTTTGACGAAAACATCATGACTCGAATTCTTTAAAAGAGCGGATTTAGCATCCAAAAGTGTGTTGCGGATTCTTTCTTTAAGCTCTTCAGTGGCAGCCTTGGTAAACGTTACCACCAGTATTTGATTTACCGTTAGTTTGTTTTCGAGAATAAGTCTTAAAAACAGGCCGGCAATGGTATAGGTCTTACCCGTACCTGCGCTTGCCTCAATGAGATTGGTTCCTGTGAGGGGAGTGTTGATTGGATCAAAAATTTCCATATACTGGCTAAAAATCGTAGATGCCCATGTAGTTTTCAGGTGAAATCTTTTTTAATTCGTCTTTAACGGTTTGTGTAACATCTAAACTCTCTATAAATTCTAAAATTGTATTGTGGTCAATATGTGAGTGGACACGTGTCAATGCTTTCAAAGCTTCATAGGGTTCCGGATATCCTTCCCTGCGCAAAATCGTTTGAATCGCCTCAGTCACAACCGCCCAGTTTTTCTGCAAGTCATTCTGAATCGCTTCATTATTTAGGAGCAATTTGTCCAGCCCTTTTAGCAATGATTTAAAGGCAATCAGAGTATGGGCCAACGGTACACCGATATTTCTTGTTACCGTTGAATCAGTCAAGTCTCTCTGCAGCCGTGAAATCGGGAGCTTTGAGGAAAGATGAGCGAAGATCGAATTTGCCACCCCCAGATTTCCTTCTGAATTTTCAAAGTCAATGGGATTGACCTTGTGAGGCATGGTTGAAGACCCCACTTCATTCTCTTTGATCTTTTGTATGAAGTAATTCATTGAGATGTACGACCACAAGTCTCGATCCAGATCAATAAGAATGGTATTAATTCTTTTAAGGTTATCACAAAATGCGGCCAGATGATCATAATGCTCAATCTGAGTCGTCGTTTTTGATCGTTCAAGGCTCAGCACTTCGTTTACAAAATAATTTCCAAATGCAATCCAGTCGATGTTTGGATAGGTAACATAATGCGCGTTGAAATTACCCGTTGCCCCACCAAATTTTGCTGAAAATGGAATTGTTTTTAACAGGGCTTTTTGTTTTATCAATCGCTCGGCAAAAACATAAAGCTCTTTGCCCAGGCTTGTGGGAGAGGCTGGCTGGCCATGGGTTCGAGCCAGCATGGGAACATGTTGCCATTGTTTTGCTTTTTCAATTAATGTCGCCACAATCTGTTCTAAAATCGGTTCCAATATTTCTGTCCAGGCTTCTTTTAAGGAACAGGGTATTGCCGTGTTATTAATATCCTGAGATGTTAAACCAAAATGGATAAATTCTTTGTAACGATGCAATCCCAGCCCATCAAATGCTTCTTTGAGATAATATTCGACCGCTTTGACGTCGTGGTTAGTCACCCGCTCAATGTCTTTTATTTTTTGAGCATCTTCATGAGAGAATTTTTTATAAAGGCGCCTCAAGTTCTCAAACATACTCTTATCAACATCTGCCAGTTGAGGCAGCGGCAGATTGCATAATGCGATAAAATATTCAACTTCAACTCGAACACGATATCTTATCAATGCACCTTCTGAAAAATATTCTGCAAGCTTTTCAACACTCTTTCGATAACGGCCGTCAACAGGAGAAATTGCACTTAAAGATGTAAGTTCCATGATGTTTTATTCCTATTTAACAATGATTTGAACCTAAATTGAGCGATTGTCGAGTTTGCCGGTCGTAAGATCCCGCCTTTCGGGGAGATGCAAGGCATGAGACATGCAGCCCCGCTATAATAAGCGGGATAAACCTCCGTCTGCTACTGCAAATGTCTCATAACGAAGCAGATTCGGCAAAATCGGCAATCCCGAAGGGTTCCAAAGTTTAGAACGCTCAATTTAGGTAAAATGAAAATATGCTTATTGCACAAGAAATGTAAGATAATGCGGTAGACGTGTCAAGCAAATGATAATTTCAAAGAGCACCCTAAAAAAAGATGCGAAACTTTAATCATAAGCTATTGAAATTAATTTAATAATTATTTTTTGACAAAAAATTAAAAAAATTGATACATACAAAACACTAAACACCAAGGGTTTGATGAATTCGACGGTATGCAAATTCATCAATTCAGGTTAAAGTGTGTTAATCCTGAATTTTGAACGAGTCGGAGGCTTTCAAATGCAAGATTCAGGGGGAAAATATTTCAGTCCGCCACATCTAACGCCTCTGCCTGATTTACGGTCATGGTGATGGCGCCAAAGTCTTCTTCAACCTTCCCATGGAGGATAAAGGGACGGCTTCGATCCAGGATGGTACAGAAACGGCGGTAGGCTTTGGGGAAAAAGATCGTTTCAATCAGCCCGGTGTCATCTTCAAAAGTCAGAAATTCCATGGGATCACCATGCTTGGTATACACAACTTTTGCGGTAATCAACAGACCGGCAATGCGAACATGACGACCGATGAAGCGATACAAGTCCATAGCTTTGACAGTTTTTAGTTTCTTTAACGTATCGGCGTATAACATCATGGGATGCCGATCGCACAAAAAACCCAGGGCTGAAAATTCTTGCCGCAAACGCGCTCTTTTCTTTTCCGGCGGGAACGCCGGTTTTGCCGCTGCCATCCTTTCATTAAACAAATCCCCTGCCCCATATCGATTTGATCTGAATTTTTTCCAGCAGGCCAGCTCCCATAACAGGGCAGCGCGATTCTCTTTTGGATAAAGCAAATCAAAAGCACCAGCGTTAATCAGAGAACGGGCTTCAGGGCTGGCCGGCTGAATTCGATCAAGGAAATCAACGATGTCGTTATAAGGTTTTTCTTTACGCTCTGAAACAATACGTTTACATGTTTCTGAACTTACATTCTTTACGGACGACAATCCCACCCGAATGGTTTCCGCGCTGCCTTTCCAAAGGATATCGCTGTTGTTTACGTCAGGGGATAAAATTTCCACACCCATGCGGCGTGCTTCTGACACGTAAGCAAAGGTGCTGTAAAAACCGCCCTGATTGCTGATGACCGCGGCCATGAACTCTGCGGGATAATGGGTCTTCAGATAGGCTGCCTGGAAAGAGACGCGGGCATAGCTTGCACTATGAGGCTTGCAAAATGAATAACCGCTGAAACTCATCATCATATTCCAGATGGCCGCAATCTGATCGTTACGAACCCCCTTTGCTTGTGCGCCTGCAGTGAAACGTACTTGATAATCGTCCAATTTTCGGATTTTATCTTTCTTGGACATGATCTTGCGAAGGCCATCAGCGTCAGCATGTGAAAATCCGGCCAGCGCCACAGCGGTTTTGGAAACATCCTCTTGGTAGACCATGATTCCATAGGTTTCCTCAAGCACATCCGAAAGTAAGGGATGAATCGGCTCCCATCTACCGCCACGTAGGCGACGAACGTATTCACGGATAAACTCATTGGCCGCCGGCCGTATAATACTGCTGTTGATCACCAGATGTTCAAAATCGCCGACCTTTGTCTTTTTCTGCAACATTCGCATGGCGGGGCTTTCGATGTAAAAGCAGCCCATGGTATTCCCTTTTGCCACATTGGCCTGTGTAGCGCTATCATCTTCCGGCTTCCAGAAGTGCTCGTCAAATACCGTATTGTTATTCCGAAGATTTGCAATGGCATCCCGGATAACCGCCAGGCTGCGATTACCGAGAAGGTCGATTTTGACCAGGCCGCTCTCTTCTGCAGCATCTTTTTCCCACTGAATAACCGGAACACCTTTGGGGGCAAGTTCAACAGGAACATAATTGTCTATGGGCTCAGGGGTGACCACCACACCACCCGGATGAACAGAAATGTAGCGTGGAATACCAATGATGTCCCGGGCTGCGTGAATAATTTTTGGCCAGGGCTTTGGAAAATCAAATTCAGAAAGTTCGGGCAATTGTTTAAGCTTTTGAAAAAAATCTTCTTCCGTGTGATCCTTTCGCCAGAACCATGGAAGACGCTTGCTGACACGGCCGATCTCTCGTTCGGTAAGCCCGAAGACCTTGGCCACCTCCCGTATCGCCATGCGCGGTCGAAAAGTGACATGATTACAGATCAGCGCGGCGTGACCTTTATATTGCTCCAATACGGACTGCAAAACTTTGTCCCGTTCATCCCAGGCAAAATCGATATCGATATCAGGTGAATCTGAACGCCCAGGGTTCAGAAACCGCTCGAAATACAAGTTGTGTTTGATGGGACAGACATTGGTAATTCCCAGACTGTAAGCTACCAAAGATGCCGCACCGCTTCCCCGGCCGCAAATACGCGGGCTGCGAGAGACGATATCCCGAACCACAAGAAAATATGATGAAAATCCCATCTTTTTAATGATACAAAGCTCATGCTCCAGGCGATCCACAACGGTTTTAGACAGATCGTCTCCGTACCGTTTTCTCGCTCCCTTATAAGTAACATCCCGCAGCGCTCGATCCGCATTGTTTGATTGTATATCGGTCCATGGCGGCAGAACAAGTCCATGACAAGGACCGGTGAATGTTAACTGCTCTGCAATGGCTTCAGTGGCTCGAAGTACATCCGGCCAGATGGCAAAACGTCTGGAATACTCGGATGCCGATGCCAGCCATGCGTCAGGCGACGTTGTATCTTCCGTCGTTAATCGGGAAAGAGAGGTGTTCAAATCGATGGCCCGCAGCATTCGGTGTGTCTTAAAATCCTCCGGATCTGTAAAAAAACTTCCAGGCGTAAACAGCATTGGGAGGCCAAGATATCGGGATGTCTTCCGCAATCGAAGGGCAGTGCCATCCGGTTTGCCTGAAACCGCCGCTGCAACCGTTATTCCGGCTTCATGCCACTGTGTCAAAAGCTCCGGATGTTGTGTGATAATCACCAGTCCTCTGGCATGGGTGAGGATAATGGATTTTAGGTCAAACACCGCATCAATATGACGACGTGTAATGATACGGCAAAGATTACGGTAGCCCTGATCGTTTTTTACAAGACAAAGAGCTCGGTATCCGGTTTCGGAATCCGTCAGTTCCGCACCGACGATCGGAGTTATATTCTCGCGCTTACAACTCTTTAAAAAGGACCACAGGCCGTATAAATTGTTGGTGTCCGTAATCGCAAGACGACGATAACCCCGTTTTTTTGCAGCGGCACAGATCTTCTCCGGAGAACATGTACCCCACATCAATGAATAATACGAATGAACGGCAAGAGGAACCATAATGGGTACTATCTGACCTGGACAAACCGGAAATTTGAAGCATGAAATTCAGAATTAAGGTATTACACTTACCGGACAGTTAATGTCCAATGTCGAATTTTCAATATCCAATCTTCAAGTGTCTATAAAAGATTGGATATTGGATATTTTTACATGCGGCTAAAGGGTTCTTCCCACACGAATGGCATTGAATCCGTAGCGACGGCGGATGGAATCAAGGGCAAAAATCAGATTGTCGCTTTTCCTTTTTTCTTGTTCGTGTTCGCTAAAAAGCGCCATTTGTGCCGGGGGATAGGTCAGGCGATGGCAAGTCAAACGCATATGACGGATACGTACGCGGCGCTTCCAGGCCCTTTCAAGAACTCTCTTTGCCACAGCAAATAAACGAAAATCGTTGGCCGTCGCCGGATCGACGGTGGCCTGTCGGGTCATCCGCCTCCCGTCGGAATAGTCGAGGACAATTCTGATTCGTCTTGCCGTCAGTCGTTGTTTGCGCAGGTCAATACCGGCTTTCTCGACAAGCCGATACAATGCACCTTCCACGGATGTCGCCGTGTTGGTATCGTTTCCAAACGTATGGTCGACACTGACCATGGGGTGTTCCTGTCCCACAGATAAGACCGGCGACGGGTCAATTCCACGCACGGCATTGTAAAGACTGTGACTACGGTTGCCAAACATTACATACAATTGTCCCATGGACAGATTGGCCACATGGCCGGTTCGGGTCAGATTGAATTCCCGGAAACATTTCAAGTCTTCCCTTTCGATACCGGGAACAAGGTGAATCGGTAAGGGTTTCATAAAACACGCTTCCTCACCTGCCCCGACAACATATTCACCCACTGGTTTGACCATGCGTGTCGCCACTTTGGCCACCAGCTTGTTGGAGGCAACCGACCAGATCGGATCAAAGCCCATATTGGCGCGAATCGCCTTTCGGATGCGCCATGCGATGTCAGGCGGCGGACCGAAAAGTCTCCCTGTTCCGGTGACATCTACGAACAAATGCCCATCGTGGTCGCTTTTTTCGATCAACGGTGAATAGGGCAATGCACATTTTAAAAGCTGAACCATTGCACGTTCGTAACGGAAAGGGTGAAGCGGCAGCACAACAGTATCCCGACAATAACGAAGTGCCCGTCGCAGGGCCATTCCTTTACGGACACCATTTTGATAAGCCTCTTCACTCATGTCATATACTGTTGCCCGTATTGCGGTATCGTGGGCGATGATCACCGAACGTTCCTTCAGACGTCGATCCACAAGTCGCTCCACGGCCACGGCAAAATCAGCCACATTGATATGGATGATGGAGCGTTCGCGCATATCAGGCCACCATCAAGCCTCGCTCCTTCAACAACGTTGTCATTCTTTGGGCATTCTCCGGTGCCTGAGCCCGAACATGATTGTTAAAAAAGATGACACCTTTACGCGCCCGGCCGCTCATGGGTTCAATCTTGTTTTCAATCCACGCATAAAGTTCATCGTCCGAATAGCTGTAATCAAACTGAAGCTGCATATTCCCCGAACGCCAACCCTTGGCATTTCGGCCGTGAAAACGCACATAAAACAGATCCGGGTTGGTGACCACGTCCAAAATCGGAAACAGGTTCGGCAAATCCGGTGCATCGACACCCACCAGCGTCACCTGACGGCGTTCCAATTCAGAAAACACACGGTCGCTGGCCCAAGAACGATGTCGGAACTCAATTGCCAGAGGCAAACCATGAAGCTTGTCGAGCAAACCTGCCAGGTATTTTCGGTTCGATGTTGTGCGGAGGAACGAGGGGGGAAGCTGGATCAAAACAGCGACGAGCTGTCCGGCCTGAACGAGTGGAACGACACCCTCTCTATAGAGAACCGCCTGATCACGCCATTGCTGCTGGTCGATTTCATGGGTCAAGGTACGTGTTAACTTGGCAGCGAACAAAAACTCTTGAGAAACTTGTTGGCGCTGGCGTTCAATGGCTTCGGCTTTGGGCATCTGATACCAGGTATAATTGAGTTCGGTAATCAAAAAGCACCGAGCATATCGCTGTAACATCTTTCCCGATTTTGTGCCAGAGGGATAAAATCCGGCGTCAACCCATTCTGCGTAGGAAAAGCCACTTGTGCCCACATACAATTGGCAGGTTCTATGATCTTTTTGTTCTTTAGCGGTTATTGTCGTCATATGTTGCTCCGGACCCAAAGGATTTCGGTATATACGCCTGCGGCGGCGTTAGGTTAAAGGAGCGCTTCGCTTTAGGTTTGAGGCCAGAAAGAGCCGATGGAAGAAGGAAGACCGCTTCGCTATGATGAGGGACGACAGAACACTTCGGCCTTTCGTCCATCTTCCCTCGCCCTTCGTCCTGCCCCATCCGTCCTCTGTCTTCCGACCTCTGGCTCCTAATTCCTCTTTCCTTCTCATCTTCTAATCTTCTCACTTTCTCACCTTCCGACCTTCTGTTCATATATTATAACCCTTGAATCCTGAACCGCTTAACCTGGGTTCATATAGTCTAAGCTTTATCGATACCCTCCGGTCCTCTCTGAACACCGATAACTTTCCCCTGGACCAGGATTTCATTGAAATCATACCTGACCGGCTTATAAGCAGGGTTTTCAGGACGTAGTTCAATATATCTTTTTCTGCGAAAAAAACGCTTGACCGTCGCTTCTTCTTGATTGATAAGGGCCACAACGATTTCACCATCTTCGGCAAACTGACGCGGCTCACAAATCACCAGGTCTCCATCCAAAATAGCGGCATCCCTCATCGATTCGCCTTTTACCCAAAGCGCAAACAAGTTTGGACCACGGTACAAGGTTGAATCAATCACAACGCTCCCACCCCATTCCTGCTGGGCATACAACGGTAATCCAGCAGCGATTTCACCCACAATGGGTATTTCCCGCCACCGCATGATGCCTGCTGTTTTTCGGATGGGATTCAGCAGATGGATCGTGCGGCTGTAACGGCCGTCACGTTTGAGAATTTCTTTTTTCTCAAGCGCTGTTATAAGCTGAGATATCGCTGCATGGCTCACCCCCATCTCATCTGCCGACTGCCGCAAGCTGGGCGCTTTCCCGGTTCTAATAATTTCACGCTCCAAATAGTTGAAAAATCGTTGCTGTTTTGGAGTGAGTTCTGTTTGCATGGAACAAATCTCCCTATTACGGGTTCAAAGGTTATAATATATGAACAGAAGGTCGGCTTTTCTCAGACGTTTCAACCTTCTTACGCCCGCCCGCCTCGCCTGAACGAGCCCCAGGCTCGCGATGGCGCGCAGGTTCTAACTTTCTTGACTTCTTAAAAAATAGGCGTCTTCAACCTGGAACCGTGAACTTGTGAACGGTTACTATATTTCTGATTAACACAGCAAAATGTAAATGTCAATGTAAATACTATGTATAGATTATGTGTAGTTTTGAATGATAGACAATGGGACTTGACCCTAACGTTGCAAAAGTCGAGGATACCGCAGGTCCCCCCGTTAACGGGATCTTCGTTTAACTGCGAAAGGCATCAAGGCCGCAGCTGTAGTCGGCTACCGCAAGGCTTTGATAACGCAAGAGATGCGGTATCATCGGCTTTCCTGAAAGGTAAACAACACAGCAAAAAAGGTATTTTCATTGGATTCAAGCAACGGTTCGATCTTATGAAGGTTACGGCAATCAACGCTAAGCCTTTCTCCAAGACGTTTGACATATAATCTGATGTGTTGTTTATACAACGATAGGGTTGAATCAACGATGTAATGACGCGGATGCAGGACGAATATATCCTATTGATAAAATATCATAAAAATGATAGGATTTATGTCATGAGAATGGCGGTGATATCTGATATCCATGCTAACCCGGAAGCATTCAAACAGGTTCTCATCGATATCGGGAAATCAAATATTGACAATACGATTTGTCTGGGCGACAACATCGGTTACGGTCCTGAGCCTGAGCAGATTGTTGCCATGATCAATGATCATAATATCCCAACCGTTATGGGAAATCATGAACTGGCCGTGATCGATCGAAAATATCTATCTTTATTTAACCCCCTTGCCCGGAAATCCTTATTAAAAACAATCGAATTGCTATCTGAAGAATCCATAAATTTCATTTCCGGATTAGAATCATTCTTGGTTCGTTATGAATGTCGTTTTGTTCACGGCTTCCCGCCTGATTCGGCATCCATATATCTTTTTCAAGTTTCAGAAGATGAACTACTGTTAACTTTCAAGCAAATGAAAGAAAGAATCTGTTTTTTGGGGCATACACACCGTCTTGAAATCATCGACTTTAACGGCCAAATTGTTACCCGCGCACCGCTGACTAAGAGTATCACCAGCCTTGACAGAAATCGTCAGTATATCATCAATATCGGAAGTGTGGGGCAGCCAAGAGACGGCAATAATTGTGCGAAATACGTTGTCTGGGATACATTGAACGATAACATCGAGGTGAAATTCATACCTTATGATATTGTTTCGGTTATTGATAAAATTATAGCAGCCGGTCTTCCCATTGAACATGCAGTTCGTCTTTTATAACTTTTGGTGCGTAAAAACAGTAAAACCATAAGAATTATCGCACGCAAAGCGGAGGATAATATAAATGGTTGATATTCTTGCTTTAATAACGAAGATAATCAATTTCATCAGAGTCGACATATGGAGGATTCGCGTCAAGGATCTTTCCCGAACAAAATACTTTTTTATTAAACAACTCCGAATTCTTCTTTTGGCGACGCGTGGATTTGCTAAAGATAAATGTCCGATAAGTGCTTCCGCACTTACTTTTTATTCCATACTCTCCATTGTCCCCATCGTCGCCATGGCCTTTGGCATCGCAAAAGGTTTTGGGTTTCAAAAGCTTCTCGAAAAACAGCTGTTGGAAAAACTTCCCGGACAGGAAGAAGTCATGAATCGTGTCGTTGCCTTTTCTCATTCACTTCTTGAAAATACAAAGGGTGGCATGATCGCCGGCATCGGTATCGTTTTCCTTTTATGGACTGTCATTAAACTCTTCAGCCATATCGAGCTTTCGTTCAATGATATCTGGGATGTAAAAAAGTCTCGAACATATGGAAGAAAATTTAGTGACTATCTTTCTATTATGCTAATCGCTCCCATACTCTTTTTCCTGTCCAGCAGTGTTACGGTGTTTATAACCACCCAAATTGCGGTAATCACCCAAAAAGTAGCGCTGATAGGGATGTTCAGTCCTGTCATATTTTTCATGCTGAAATTAACACCGTATTGTTTGATATGGATACTTTTTGTATTTATGTATATCTTAATGCCCAACACCAAGGTTAACTTCAGTTCGGGATTGATTGCCGGGGTTATCGCCGGAACAATTTTTCAGATTGTCCAGTTGGCCTATGTCGATTTTCAGGTGGGAATGGCAAGGTATAATGCAATATACGGGAGTTTCGCAGCACTTCCGTTATTTTTAATATGGATTCAGTTGAGCTGGATGATTGTTCTTTTTGGCGCAGAGGTATCATTTGCGTATCAATATGTGGACACTTATGATTTTGAACCGGACCGTCGTTTAATTAGCCCGGCATTTAAAAAATTACTTTCCCTTCACATTACCCATCTCATCATATCTACTTTTTCAAAAGGAGAGATGCCTTTGACAGCTTCTAATATATCGCAAACCATTGAGATTCCGATTCGTCTGGTACAACAGATACTCGACGAATTGGTCGAAATCGAAGTTTTGTCAAATACTGAACGCAAAGATAACAACAAAGAAGTGTTCTATCAACCGGCTCGAAGCATCAATCTTATTACTATAAAATCTGTTATCGAAGCTATGGAGCAAAAAGGTGTCAATAACATCCCCATTGCACAGACGGCTGAATTAACATCTTTATCGAAAGCGCTAAAAACGATGAATGATGAAATTGAAAAATCGCCTGCAAATCGTCTTTTAAAAGATATTTAATTTCTTGGTTCCAGCTCGTCCGGTTTGGGTTACTATAAGTGGTTTCAAAACCTTCAATCAGGTTCAAAGTCAAGGCGGAGCGAGGGATTCAAACGCAGGAATATATGTAATATTTCGAGTATTGAATCCCTCGCTCCAACACAGGAGTTGGGCCTGAGAGGAGGTTTTGAAACCACTTCTATTCAAATTCTTCTGAAAGCAAGATGGCTTCCGCCACATGCCGCATGGACTTTCGTGAGTCCATGCTTCGTTTTTGAATCCATCGAAATGCACTGTTTCCGTCCATTTTTCGACGGCGCATCAGAACCTCTTTGGCTCGTTCCACAAGCTTCCGGGTCTCGAGCTCTTCCTGGATAACCTTGGTTTTGACCATCAACTCTGTGTTAATAATGGCTGCGGCGGCTTGATTGGCGACCGTCTTTATCAGGTTTACCTCGGTCTCAGAAAATTCATGAAGTTTGGCCGTAAAACAATTGAGCACCCCAATCACCTTTTCGTCCTGAACCTGAAGCGGTACTCCCACCATAGATACCAGTCCAAGATTTTTGGCCATCTCTTTTTCTTTGAATCGAGGTTCTTTTAAGACATCTTTTATGATCAACGGATATTTATGGGTGACGACAAAGCCCACAACGCCTTCGTCCATGTTTAGCGATCGATCTTTCACATAATCAGGATCAATGGCTTGAGTAGCTTTGAGACGAATTTTATTCGGCGTCTCTGTCTCGTCAATGAGCCACAAAGAACAGATCTCAACCCCGGTAACTTTGGCCGTAACCATTACAATCAACTTGAGAATATCCTCCAGATACTGATCCGAGGTAATGGCTCGACTGATGTCCATCAAGCCCTTGATATATTTGTCGTGAGTTTCGGGTGTAATTTTTTCCATTTTAATCTCGTTATCGTTCTAAAAAAATTAATCCTAATAACGACTCGATTAAATAACAACGAAGGTCATAGGAAAGTAATAAGGTTTTAATTCCCAATCCTTTTTTGGGGTTTTGTGGATAGACTTTTACCACAAATCGATCTGAAATGACAATTAATCTTTTTTTAAATATTAGCTGAATTTTGCATGAGTTGGAAGCTTTCATATGCAAGGCACTTCAAGTTGAAGCCATAGTTCAACTATTGCGAGCCTTTAATAACGCAGCAGATGAAAGCTTCCGGCTCGCCTTTCGGGTGAAAATTGATGAGAAATAAAAAGATCATCATCCGACCTGCCCGCTCGTTCCTCGCAGTGCCAGGCGGGTATATTATTCGGATAAAATGAAAGAGGATATGATTTTTCTTAAACCCTCTTCACTCAAGCAACCTAAATATTCTCATTAATTTTCATGCAAGATTCAGATTTTAATTGACAATATTCGTTAATATGAGTAGAATACCTACTCATAAAGGAATGCGATATGGAAAATTTATTCACGGGGCTTATTTCTTCAAAAACCCGTATCAAACTGCTTGTCCGTTTTTTCTTTAATCCAAGTACGCGGTCATA